>Ga0316206_1000178_pt1:0-117500 | contig 123640 bp, 100 predicted proteins | sample 6monthpyrite_MG_FD_204942 | JGI IMG/M metagenome (GOLD analysis project Ga0316206, IMG submission 204942) | Microbial mat bacterial communities from mineral coupon in-situ incubated in ocean water Damariscotta River, Maine, United States -... | ecosystem: Environmental > Aquatic >... | reverse complement strand
CGCCAGGCGATTCTCGGCGATATTGCCAGCCGCCCCGGGCGCTGGAATGCCGCCGGGGCACTGGCCATCCTCGGCGCCGCCCTGCTCGCCATGTCGGCCCTGAGCTTTGTCGCTGCCAATTGGGATGCGATGCCGCGACTGATCCGCTTCGCCACCATCCTGGCTGCACTCTGGGCTGCCCTGCTCGGCGCCGGACGTGCTTTCGACCGCGATGCGCCGGTCATCGGCCACGCCCCGGCCCTGCTCGGTGCGGCGCTGTTCGGGGCCGCCATCATGCTGACGGCGCAGACCTTCAACATGACATCCTTCCGCAATACCGCGGTGCTGGTCTGGGCCGCCGCTGCCGGTGGCATCGCCCTGGCCCTGCCCTCACGACTGGTCCTGATTCTCGCGACAGCGCTGGGCGCGCTCTGGGCCGCGATGGAAGCCTTCAATCCGCATGCGCCCGGCATTGTCTGGGCCTATCTGCCGGTCTGGGGCGCGACGGCGCTGCTCGCCAAGCGGCTGGGCTCGCGGGTCAGTTTCAACCTGCTGGCGCCGGCGCTGTTTGTCTGGATCGCGCACTGGCTTTGGACCCTGGAAGCCGCCGGTCAGCTGGATGAACTCGAAGCCATGGCTGCCGGAGTCCTGATCGCAGCGACGATTGGTACGCTGGCGGCCTGGTTGCGCGACCACGCCATGGCCGGTTCCGGGGTGCTTGCGGCCTGGTCGATTTCACTCACCATGCTGGGTGCCTATTTGCTGCAATGGCCCCTGGACGAGGTCGGACAGGCCGGGGTCGGCGACGGTCAATCCTGGCATCCGCTCATCGCGAGCCTTTGCGTGGTGATCATAAACCTTATCAACTGGCGTCGCGCCGTCCAGGGCGCAATAAGTCGGCATGCAACCCTGACCTATTTCGGCGCAGGCCTGCTGGGATTGGTCATTCCCTGGCTCGTTGTGGCTGCCGGTCCGGACATGCTGATTTGGATACGCATCCTGATCGGCGCCGTCTTCTACGCCCTGTGCGCGGCGATGATCGTGCAGGGCACGCGGCCCGGACAGAGCCTTGTCGGGGCGATCGGCATTGCCGGCTTCGTGCTTCAGACCCTCTATGTCTATGCCGAGACCTTCAGCGGCCTGCTCGATACAGCCCTCTTCTTCCTGGTCGGGGGGATGATTCTGTTTCTGCTCAGCCTCGGCATGCTGCGCCTGCGACGGATGCGGGCTGAAGCGATGCCCGCAGCAGCCGCCCCAATCGCCGCCACGCCGGAGGACGCGTCATGAGCTTCACGATCCGCCTCGCCCTGATCGCCGCCGCGATGACGGCCTTTCTCGGCTATCTCGTCATCAGTCATGCCAGCGCCCGCGCCAATGGCACGGAGGTCGTGCTCGATGTGCGCGGCTATGATCCGCGCGATATCTTTCTGGGGCATTTCAGCGCGATCGCGACCGAGCTGCAGCAAATCGATGCCAGCCGGCTGGCGGGCGAGGACGAGTTCGAGAGTGGAGATCCGCTCTATGTCGTACTGGCGCCCGGCGATGATGGTAGCTGGCGGGCCGTCTCGTTGCACACCGCGCGGCCGGATGCCGGCACCTTCATCCATGGCTATGTGCGCTCGAGCTATCGCGTTGATTCGATCCGGACAGAGCCCCGGCCCGGTACTGGCGAAACGCCCGAGACCGGCGAGGCGCTTGCAGCCGGCCCCGTGCCGGTCGAGCGGATCTGGGTCCATGCGGTGTTCAATATCGAGCGTTATTACGCCTCTCGCGAGATGGCACAGCGATTCGAACTGCGGCTGCGCGAGCTCAATCCCGATGGTGGCAATGGCGTGCGGCTGATCCTGTCGCTGCGGCCCAATGGCGATGCCATCATCAAGGGTTTCGAGATTGACGGCCTGCGCCAGCTCGACCGGCTGTGGTGATCAGGCGCTGAAACGGGGGCGGCCAGCCTCACCGAACACGGCCAGCACCAGCGGAAACAACAGCGCGCCGGCAACCGTGCCGCCGATATGCCCGGCCCAGCTGATCGGGATTGGCAGCACCATGCCGGTCAGGGCGATCACGATATTGAAGCCGATCCAGGGCAGCGCCAGGCCGAGCATGCCGCGAAAACCGCCCCTGACCCAGCCGGCCGCAGCGATCAGCCCGGACACGCCGGTCGAGGCGCCACCCATCCGCACAATCGCATCATGCGGCAACAGGACTTCAAGCCCGGCACCGGCAATCGAACAGGCAAAGAAGAAGACGAAGAAACCCACCATCCCCTTGAGCCCGCGGCCGAGCGCCAGTCCGACGGCGCGGCCGGCGCCAATCAAAATCGCCAGATTCATCGCCAGATGGAACAGGCCGAAATGGATGAAGACGTGCAATACCAGCGGCGCGATATGGCCCAGCGGTTGCGCGGGCAGCGGCTGGCCTGCCGGCCCGGCAATCACCAGGCAGCTGGCGATGATCCAGCGTCCCGCTTCAGGCGCAAAAGCCGTGATCGCGGCGACACCCGCCATGGCGATGGCCAATATCAGGACAGCGGCCGGCATGGCGTTGAATATCGGGGTCCGGACCTGATCGTCCCGCTGCGGCACACTCACCAGTGAATCTCCTTCTTCCAGTGCCCCAATCGGGCACTTTCAACACCTTAACAGATGGTTTCCCCCAATAGGCGAACGCGGATAGCCCCGCTCGCCCACTGGCACGCCCATTGCACATGACCGGGGGAGAATTGCGTTTTGAAGGACGTGAGACAATGAAAACCCGCAGGATCACGATCGCCCTTGCAATAGTCATGACCGTTCTGGCCCCGGCCAGCGCGCTTGGCCAGTCCGTCTCCACGACGGCGCAGTGGGAACGTCCCTATGGTGTTGCCGGTGGGCAGGAGACCCAGGCCTGGTCCGGAGCGTCTGCCAGTGCGGGCGCTGCTGCCGGTGCCGGTGCGGCCAGCCGCTCGACGGCCGGCAATCGCGTCATCATTGACGGCGTCATCCAGACGGGCGTCGGCGTCTCCAGCCGTGGCGGCCTGTTCGGCGGCGGTGTCGGTTCCGGTGCGACCGCGATCGGCAACCAGCTCAACGTCAATGTTTCCGGCCAGTACAATACCGTGATCGTCAATTCGACCCAGACCAATAATGGCGACATCAACGCCAATGCCCAGTCCGATGGCAATGTGAGTAGCGATAATGATTAAAGCCAAACTCCTCCTCGCCTCTTTGGCGAGCGTTCTTGCCCTGACCGGCTGCGCGTCTACCGACCGCTCCGGGGCCGATGGCAATTACGTGACGCCGATCGGCAATTCGCCGGTCACACCCAATCCAACGCCTTATTCGGAAGCGCTGGTCTGCCTGGCCAATTACGCCCGGACCCATAATCTGCGCTCGCCGCGGGTCGCGGTCGGACGGCTGTCGGACTATACCGGCCGCGCCTCGCTGGAAGGCGGCGCCGCGATTACCCAGGGCGCGTCCCTGATGGCGATCTCGGCCTTCTCCAAGGCTGGCATCCGGCTGGTGGAACGTTTCGACACCTCGATTTCCGAGCTCGAGCTGCGCTATGCCAATAACTCGCTGATCGGCAATGATGACGGCACCCAGCGCCAGATCCACGCCGCTTCCCTGCCGGGCTCCGACTATAATCTGGTCGGCGGCATTACCGAGCTCAATTACAATATCCGCTCTTCCGGCGTGGACGTGCTGGCCGGCGACCGCATCGACAGCGATCCGACCGGCCTGTTCAGCCGCCGCATGTGGGTGATGAATATCGGCCTCGATCTGCGCCTCAACGAGACGCGGACGATGGAGACGGTGGACGTCATCTCCTACCAGAAACAGATCATCGGTCGCGAGATCAGCGCCGGCGTGTTTGCCTTCTGGGGCGATGCCGTGGTCGACATCTCCGCTGGCGGCCGCTCGCTCGAGCCGGTTCAGCTGGCTGTGCGCACCGTGATCGAACGCGCCGTGCTTGAAATTTCCGCTCAGCTCTATGGCGTCGATCCATCGGCCGCCTGTGCCTATAGCGATCCAATCGGCGGCGGCGTCAGCAGCGGCCCAACCAATACGACCGGCGGCGTCAATATCGCCACAGCCTACGGCTCCAGGGAGACCTCCAATGTCCAAATGCGTGAGAACATTGATCATGGCCACGAGCGCCGTGATGACAGTGTCCGCACCTATCTTCGCGGACGATACGACTGAGGTTCTCAACGGCCAGCTCAATCTGGACGCTGCCATCTCTGTCGTCGCCACCGGTGACACCGCCGCTGCCAATACCGCGACGATGACCGCCATCGGCATGGCCAATGCTGTGACCGGCGATTTCGCCACCGCGCACGATGTGACCAGCGACCAGACCTTCTCCGGTTCGGTTGCGACCTCGGCGACGACGACGGCCGGCATCATCTATGGCAGTGCGATCACGACATCCTCGGCGATCGGCAATTCGGCCAATCTGATCCATGATGAGACAATGGATGCCAGCGCGACCCAGACCGCGCTCGACGGCTCCAGCGTCAGCTCAAGCGCCAATCTCAATGTCTCCAATTACGCCATGAGCTCGGTCACCACGGCGACGGCGTCGGCCAATGCCTATGGCTCGGTCTCCTATGGCGGCGATAATTCGCTCGATTTGCGCCAGGATTCCGGCGCCGATGTCGCGGCCGACAGCTATGTCCTCGCCCCGACCGGCGGTCTGGGCTGGTCGGCCTCCTCGGTGGCGGCGGCCAATGGCAATAGTGCCTCGATCGAGGGCTATTACATGTATCCCTCGCAACTCGTCGATCTCGACCAGGACAATCGCGGTTCGGTCCGCGCCAGCGCCAATCTGGAAGCCGGCGGCGGCGGCGAGGAGACGCAAGTCATCGCCTCGGCCAATGGCAATTCGGCCTGGATGCAGAATGAAAACGGCTATGCCCATATGCAAGGCAGCCAGGACAATGCCGGCCAGGTCGATGCCGAGGCCAATGCCGATATCGGAGATTTCGACATCGATGTCGTGACCCTCTCGGCCGAAGGCGTCGGCAATTCGGCGATCATCTCCAATATCGGCGCTGACGCCTATATGGGCCTCGACCAGACCAATAATGGCATCGTCAATGCGAGCACCAATTTCACCGGCGGCGCCGGCGGTGTCGCCCTCGCCTCGGCGACCGCTTTCGGCAATGCGGCGACGACCTATGTCTGTTCCGAATGCCCGGTCACCGCCTATGGCAATATGAACCAGACCAATAATGCTGCCATCAATTCGCGGGTCACCGGCCAGATGACCACTGGCAGCCTGCTGTCGGGGACAGCCACCGCGATCGGCAATAGCGCCACATTCCAGAGCATCAATCCGCATTCAGGCAATTGATTTCGCGATAGCGCCGGGGGGCGGAAAGTCCCGGATCCTGCTTGCGGGGTCCGGGGCTTTTTTTTGTTCGCCTGCAGGAAAATCTCCACGCCGCGAGCGGTTGGAGGGATGGGCATTGACCAGGCGGGATGTACGGGAAGATCCGTCGAACCCTTGTCTCATTAAGCGCTTGAGTGAAAATCCGATCCTTCGGATCTTCCCGCACGCGATGTTTTTCCAGACGCCGCGACTTCTCTTGTCCAACGAATTCTAAGCCTGCCGACTCTGTGGGCCGCTTGGCCTCACCCCACCATCGCGAGGGGTAGACTGGCCCTTTCGGGACCGTGGTCCGCATCGCGCCAATCCGCCCGTTCAAACCCTTGCCGTTCTCTTTCCGGCCGTGGCCAGCACAAGGGTCTGGGCACCGTCAGTGGGCGAGCCTCCAGGATCGCCGTCTCTCTCGTCCGCTCTTTCATGGTCCCGGGCCGTTACCCCCGGTCCACTCGAGGCATCGCACAGCCACCACATCACCAGACGGTCTAGAAACGCCCCGCTCGGCAGCCGATGCGGCGATTATGGATGAAGCGGGAGGGGGCGGGGATAAGTTGAATTGTTTCTCGTCATCCCGACGCAAGTCAGGACCTCGATCAACCGGGCTCCGCACGTTTCATGTCGAGGTCCCGGCCTTCGCCGGGATGACGTGAGATAATTGTGGGCGGTGGGGGATAAGTCGCCAAACCGGGCATCGTCGCGCCCGTCATCCTCACCAGCTCCGACCGCTTCGCGGCCACCTCTTCCATCAAGGAAGAGGTGGCGACAAGCCGGACGTTCGCGATTTCGCCCTCCTCTTCCTTGATGGAAGAGGTGCGCCGGACTTGAGTCCGGGGCGGAGCTGGTGATGGTCTCGCGCCGGCGTTTGCGAGCGCCGCCTCAATCACACGCCCACGCCGGAGAACCAATCCGGAGCCTGGCGCGCCCCGAATTGACGCGGCCGCCGCGCTCAGGCACGGCTGGTGCCGGAAAATCCACCCGGCGGAAACGAGGCGCGATGATGATGGATGAGTTCGAAATCGAACTGCCCGGTGGCCTGCGCCGCGCCGGGCGCGCCGACAGCGCCCTGCTGGGTGCGATCACGGCGGATGCGTTTCGCGATGACCCGTTCAATCACTGGACGTTCGGCAATGAAACCGCGATGCGCCACACCTTCACCAGCTATGCCCGACACGTCTACACGCAGCGTGGATATTGCTGCCTGGCCGGCGCCGAGGCGGCCGCGATGTGGCTGGCGCCCGGCATCAACAAGGAATTGCCCTTTCATGCCACGCCGGGCCTGGCGGCCTCGCTGCTCCTGAACGGCGGCCCGGCGGCACTGATGCGTGCCATGACGGCGGATGCCGCGATTGTGGCGCAAAAACCGCAGACACCGCATGTCTATCTCTTCACCATCGCCGTGCGCCCCGGCCTGCAGGGACAGGGTTATGGCCGCCGCTTGATGCAACCCGTGCTCGAGGCCTGCGACCGGGCCGGCCTGCCCGCCTATCTGGAAAGCTCCAACCCGGCCAATCTCGGCTTCTACGGCTCGCTCGGCATCAAGGCGGCCGGCGAAATCCACGCCGGCCCCTCCGCTCCGCCGATGACACCGATGTGGCGGGAGCCGCGATAGCGGGGGGTGGGGAAGCGGGCGATATCCGCAGCTTCTCTCAAAAACTACAACCGTTTGTCATCCCTGACGGATGCCCTGCGAAAGCGGGGCGCAGATCAGGGACCCAGACGCGCCATGGTGAATTCATCCAGGCTGGACGGGCACAGGATCGGTGCTCGGGCTGGCACACGTCGGGCGTCTGGGTCCCTGATCTGCGCCCGGATCGCTGACGCGTCCGGGCATTCGTCAGGGATGACAACCCGTAGTGATGGATGGGTAGAAGCAGAGCCCCCTCACCCCGCCATGATCTCAATCGACCTTAACCGCGCGGAATGCTCATAAACATCCGACACCACAATCAACTCATCCGCCCCTGTCCGCGTCACCAGCGCATCAATCCCCGCACGAACCGTCTCCGGCCCGCCATGGATGGAACAGCTCATCATCTGGCTGACATGCGCCTTCTCGGCGGCCGACCAATAAGTGTCGATATCATCAATGGGTGGCTGGCTGAGGCCGCGTGTGCCGCGGATCATGTTGGTGAAGCTCATTTGCTGGGTGGTCGCCAGGCGGCGCGCTTCGGCGTCTGTGTCGGCGGCAATGATGTTGACGCCGACCATCGCATAGGGCCGGTCCAGCTGGGCGGAGGGCTTGAAGCGGGCGCGATAGGTTTCCAAGGCCGGAATCAGTGAGGCGGGGGCGAAATGGGAGGCGAAGGCGTAGGGCAGGCCGAGCTCGGCGGCGAGCTGGGCGCCAAACAGGCTGGAGCCGAGGATCCAGAGCGGGACTTGCGTTCCGGCGCCGGGAATCGCCTGTACGGCCTGGCCGGGCTGGGCCGGGGCGAGCCAGGCCTGCAGCTCCTGCACATCCTGGGGGAAGCGATCATCGGAGCCGGGTGAGCGGCGCAGGGCCTGGACGGTGCGCTGATCGGTGCCGGGCGCGCGGCCAAGGCCGAGATCGATCCGGCCGGGAAACAGGCTGGCCAGCGTGCCGAATTGTTCCGCGATGATATAGGGCGCGTGATTGGGCAGCATGATGCCGCCGGCACCGACCCGGATCTTGCTCGTGCCGGCCGCGATATGGGCGATGGCGAGCGCGGTGGCGGCGCTGGCAATGCCCGCGAAATTATGATGCTCGGCGACCCAGATGCGCGCGAACCCCCATTGTTCGGCATGCAGCGCGATATCGCGCGCCCGATCGAGGGCGGCGCGGATATCGCCGTCCTGGGTGACCCGGGCGAGTTCGAGAATGGACAGGGGGATCATGGGGTTGGCCTTGTGCGCGGCTTGGGAGGTCAAGGCAGGAGATAATCACTATTCGTGCGAGCGGTCGACCGGCCGGGCGCGGGCGCCGGTCGAATAATCCCCCACACTTCCCCCTTCTCCTTCCCCCGGAGGAGCGTAGCGAATTCCGGGGCCTGCCCCTCGCTTGCAGTGCGAACTCAACGCAGCTCCGGCAGGCCCCGGAACCAGTCCGGGGGAAGATAATTGTTGAATTTCAAGAGCAGAGATCAAGGGACTTGAACGGCCGCTGGCGAAATGACAACGATGTCTGTCGTCAACATTGTGAGCCCGACGAATGCCCCTCGCCCGCCCTGTTTATCGTTTCAATGCCGCACTTGTGCGCGAACCATCGCAATCTGTTGTGCGCGGACTTCGCGCTGTCGATCGCGGTGATCCCGATTATGACGGCGTCGCGGCTGAGCATGCCGCCTATATCGACGCGCTGGAAGCGGCCGGCCTGGCCGTGACGGTCCTGCCGCCGCTGGAGGCCTTTCCCGATTCGGTCTTCGTCGAGGATCCGGCGCTGGTTTTCTCCGCCGGTGCGATCCTGCTGCGGCCGGGCAATCCGGCGCGGCGCGGCGAGACGGCCCGGATTGCACCAGCGCTGCGGCGGCGATTCGAGACGGTGCTGGAATTGTCCGGCACCGGCTATGCCGATGGCGGCGATATCCTGGTGACGCCGGACCATGTCCTGATCGGCCTGTCGGCGCGCACCAATGCGGCCGGAGCCGGCGCGCTCGGCGCCTGCCTGACCAAGCTCGGCCATGCCTCCAGAACGGTCACCACCCCGCCTGGCGTGTTGCATTTCAAGACAGACTGCTCGCTGATCGAGGAGAATTGCATCCTCACCACGGCCCGCCTTGAAGCGAGCGGTGTGTTCGAGGATTTCGAGACCCTGATCCTGCCCGAGGGCGAGGAGGCGGCGGCCAATGCCTTGCGCCTCAATGATGTCGTGCTGGTCGGGGCGCAATTTCCCCGCACGATCGAACTGCTCGACCAGGCCGGCTATAGCGTCGTGCCCTTGTCGACAAGCCAGATCGGCCGCATCGATGCCGGCCTGTCCTGCATGTCACTGCGCTGGTTCGACGAAACACTGGACGGCTGAGGCGCTGGCAGAAAAAAGACCCCGGTCGATTGAACCGGGGCCAGGACATGCCGAGTGGCATGTGAGTGTCTTGTTCTGTTTGGCGTCTCAGTGGTCGCATTTTCGAACCGCAAAACCGGTTTCCACTTTTGCTGAAAATGCTCAGCGATAGCCGCCAACGCCGCCATCGAGCATCAGGGTCATCGAGACCAGGCGCGTGCTTTCGCTTTCGCGCTCATAGCGCACCGATTCCATGTAATGCTCTTCGCGGCGCATGAAGACCAGCTTGGCGCCGGGACCATACATGCGAAGCAGGGAGCGCTCATTGCAATTGCGGCGCGGCTCCTGGGTGGCGCAAGTCAGGCTGCCACCAGGGCTGTGGCGCAGAGCCTCGCCCTTGCGGCACATGATGGTCGGCGCATCGGTCCAGTTGTCCTGCCCGTCCTGGCGCCAGCCGATTGTCACCTGCATCGCCGTACCGGCGACACAGCGATAGACTTCGCCATCGAAAGTCGCCGCGACGCGGTCACCATTATCGACACGCGAGGCGGGATGCGGTGTGCCGGTATCATCGACGCAGACGGCACGCACCAGGCGCCATTCCTCGACCCAGCGCGAGCGCTGCTCTTCGCGGAACTCATATTCGGCTTCGCGTTCAAGCCCGGCGACATTGAGGCCGGTGATCGCGGTCGCCGCTGGCGCCGTTGTATAAGGTGTATAGCTGCCGCCACCGATAAAGGTCATCGCACCGGCGCCAGCGCCGGCCCGCGAACCGGCACCCGCCGTGGCGTTGGACGAGGCATCGACATTGGTCGTCACATTGGTTGTGACATTGACCCGGGTCGAGACATTGACGCCGACATTGATATTGCCGCCATGAATATTGATGTTGGGCACATTGACCGTGTGACCGCCGCCATGATTACAGCAGGAGGGCGGCGGTGGCGGTGGCGGGGTGCAACACCCATCCCCACCGCCCGCGAATGCAGGCGCTGGCGCGACCGGGGCGATACACAAAACGAATGCGGCACTCGCCAAAGCGAGAAAACCGTGCCGGGCTGATACGCGCATGGTCATGCTCCTTCTATCCTGAGGCCGGTCTTGCAAGCGGCGGGCCGTTTTCCCCGGACAGGCGATTCGCGCCAATGGCGAGCGCGATCGAGGCATTTCGCCACGCGCTTGCATGGCCCCGTTCTTGAAACTCCCCCAACAAGCCGGCGCGGCAATCGAGCCGTCCGGCATTACGACCGCGGTGTCTGGAGAGTGGAATGCGCCACGCGCAATCGAAAGCCCTACACGCCTATTGGCAGGCGCGCCGCCTGGGTGGCGCCGCGCCTTACCGGGCCGATATCGAGCCGCAGGATATTGCTGCCCTGCTCGGTCATGTCTTCATTCTGGGACGTATCGATCCGCAACATCATGTCTTCCGTCTCGCCGGCACCGGCCTGTGCGAGCTGTATCAACGCGAGTTTCGTGACCAGAACTTCCTCAGCCTGTGGCGCGGTCATGATGCGATCCATATCCAAGCGGCCCTCGAAGCCTCACTCGGCGGTGTTTCGCCGGCCTCGGTGATTGCGCGGGCCACCACGATGGAGATGCATCAGATCCAGGTCGAGATCTGCTTTCTGCCGCTGCGCGGACCTGAGGGCATGGTCGACCGGACGCTGGGCCTGTTCCAGCCGCTCGAGCCGGTAGAGACGCTGCGCGGCCGCCCGATCATCCGCACCAGCCTGCGCGAAGTCCGTCCGCCGGCCAATCCCGGCTTCCTGTTTCCGCGCCAGGCGCGGCCCGATTCGCACAGCCCGGCCATGGTCGCCAACGACCAGTAGTTGAAAACACTTCTTAACCGCTTGGTATTATCGTCCCAGCTTGCAGGAGACTGATGCCATGCAACAGGACACAGGCCGGTTGGACCGCCGCAAAATCAGGATCGCCGCCCGCGGTGCCCAGGAAAGGCGCCGGCATACCCGCGTTCCGTTGCAACTGCATGGCCGCTTCTGGTCGGAAACGCTGGGTGAACATGCCTGCCGCCTGCTCGATATTTCTCCGGGCGGCGCCCGCATCGCCTCACGCACCCCGCCGCCGGCCAATGCCCGAATCATCCTGATGATCTCCAGCATCGGCCGGATTGACGGCACGATTGTGCGCGTCGAGGGCGAGGAATTCTCCGTCCGCTTCAATGCCACCTCGCGCAAGCGCGACAAGCTGGCCGACACGATCACCTGGCGTTTCAACAAGGACCGTCTCGGTCTTGAGGAAGATCGCGCCGCTGCCCGCAAGCCTGGCCGAGGCCGGGCGCGTATCCTCCTCAATGACGGCGTCGTGATCCAGGCGAACGTGGTCGACGTGTCTGTGACGGGCGCCGCCTTCGAATGTCTCGAAAGGCCCCGTCTGGGCGAATTGCTACGTGTGGGTGAAATGACAGGATGTGTGGCTCGTATTCTGGACAATGGCTTCGCGGTCGTGTTCGATCCCCCCGAGGCCGCCAAAAAGAGTAACGAAGCAGCCTGAAAAACGCCTCATCAAATTTGAGACGTATTTCTCCGGTAAAAACGCCGTGTCGGCCCGATTCTTGCCCCATCCGGGCTATAGGAAGTAGTTGTGGAAGTGCGAGAAAGAACCGAAATGCCTCGCGATGACGGAATTGCAATGTCCTGGTTTGTAAAAGTCGAAGGCCGTGTTTACGGCCCCTATACACCGTCGCAGATGAAAGCCTTCGTCAGCGAAGGCCGGATTGCGGCCCATTCCCAGGTCTCCAATGCGCGGGATGAGGGCTGGTGCGCCGCCTCCGAAGTGGACGAATTCACTGCCTGGATCGCGGAAAACGCCGGTGGCCCTGCCCCGGAAAAACGTGTCACAGCAGGCGTTCGCCCCGCAAACTTCGTGATCGTGACCGAAATCCAGTCGGAGGCCGGTCCGGAATTCCGCACCGCCTTGACCGCCTATGGCGAGCTGGAGCAGATCACGCCGGGCACCTGGCTGCTGCGCGGACCGACGACAGCGGCGGTGCTGCGCAATGAGCTCAGCCACATCCTCGATCGCGATGACCGTCTGCTGATCATCGACGCGACCCATGATCGCGCCGCCTGGTTCAATCTGGGACGCGATGCCGACGAAAACATCCGCAATCTCTGGGGCCGCGCCAACTAGAAGCATTTTCAGCAAAAGTGGGAACCGGTTTTGCGGTTCGAAAATGCGACCACCAAAAAATAATGCCGGTTCACCACCATTCAATTTGATGAACAGGTACCAAGCACGGCTTCGTCCGGCACTTGCGTCCGTCGAGCTAGTCGATTCGGCGCAGCTCACGGCTGTGACGCTGCCAATTCTCGACATAGTGATCAGCGGACGCCTTCAGGATCTCCGCCATGTCCGCGCCCAGCGTTTTCATGACGCGGCCTGGCGAACCAACCACCAGGGAATTGTCAGGGATAACCTTGCCTTCAGTGATCAGGGCGTGGGCGCCGATAATGCAATTCTTCCCGATTACAGCGCCGTTGAGAATGGTCGAACCAATCCCGATCAGCGAATAATCGCCGACTGTGCACCCGTGCAACATGGCGCGATGACCGATCGTCACGCCCTTGCCGATTTTCAATGGTGCGCCGATATCGGTGTGCAGGACTGAGAGGTCCTGAACATTGGAATCTTCACCGATTTCAATCGGATCATTATCGCCCCGCACCACAGCGCCATACCAGACACTCACATTGCGTCGCAGAATCACGCGGCCAATCACGCTCGCATCGGGCGCCACCCAATACTGGCCATCGGCCGGCAGCTCCGGCTGAGAATCACCCAACGCATAAATGGCCATGTCTGTCTCCGTGTAGAATTCCAATATATTCCGGCGTGGCGGGCGTTGAGATTCTGTTCACCACGCTACACTCACACTGTAGCGGCGATTCGGGGTGCTGCCTCGCAATCGTTTCGGTAACTCCGGACGGAAGGCCTGATCAGACGTCATGGACAGTCTGCACCCAAGCCCACCAGAATGTGGCGCCCCCGGGCCCTGCCTGCCGGATTCTTCCGAATCGACCCCATCGCAACAATCCTGTCGCCCCTCTGCCCTTGGCCGAGGGGTTTTTCATGTGTGGAGACCCGAGCCATGACCAAGCGCATCGCCAAACGTCGCACTCGCACCGGCGAATTCAACGCCGCTCACTATCAGACAGAGGAAACGAAGGTTCGCGCCCTCTTCCCTGGCACCAATTGGAGCCCGGAGACACGCGATCCCATGCGCGACCAGCGCTATGTCAAAAACGTCAAACCGCGATCGGAAGGCCAGGCTGTGCTGATGCGCGCGGTCGATGAGCATAATCTCGTTCTGGCGCTCGGCCCGGCCGGAACCGGCAAGACCTATCTCGCCGTCGCCAAGGCCGTTGAAGCGCTCGAAGCGGGATCCGTCAGCCGGATCGTGTTGTCCCGCCCCGCAGTCGAGGCCGGCGAATCGATCGGTTTCCTGCCCGGCGCGATGGAGGAGAAGCTCGCGCCCTATCTGCGGCCGCTCTACGACGCCCTCGCCGACCGGCTCTCACCGAAACGCCTGCAGGCGATGATGCAGGAAGGCCTGATCGAGATTGCCCCGATCGGTTATATGCGCGGCCGCACGCTCAATAATGCCTTCGTCGTCGTCGATGAGGCGCAGAACTGCACCTATGTGCAGCTCAAAATGCTGCTGACCCGGCTGGGCTGGAACGCGACCATGGTCGTCACCGGCGATCCGGCCCAATCAGACCTCCTGCCCGGCATGTCCGGCCTGGGAATCATCGCTGACAAGCTGGATCCGCTCGAGGATATCGCCGTCTGCCGCCTGGCCGCGGAAGATATCGTGCGCCATCCACTGGTGGCGACGATGCTGACGGTGCTTTAGAGCGCTGACAGGTCCGGAATCAAGGCGGCGCGGCTCGAAAGGGGCGCGCCGTTTTCGCGGGCGGGCGTCAATGCAGGGTGGCCACCTCACGGCGCCAAGAGGCCAGCATGCGCAATGTCAGCGGTACGCGATGGGGAATCAACGCCTTGAGCGAAACTCTGTTCCGCCACGACATGAGCGCAAAGCGCAATTTCCAGAGCCCGATGGCGAGGTTGGCAATTGCAGCCATAGCCCAGAATATCAGCACGGCAGCCACCTCGACCGCCGTCACCCCGTTCGAGGGATCGAAGAAGCCGATCCAAGCGAGCGCCCCAGCGGTCAAACCCAACATGCCAAGTAGAAAAAGCCCCATCACTGCCAGTCTGAGGCCGATATCCCGGGGCACGAAAAAATCATCGATCTGCTCGGAGGTGTAGATCAAGTCACCCTCGGGATCCAATGCCCGAATAAAATCACCCAATACGAAGCCCTGCAACGGCAAGGCCGGGTCATTAATTCTGGTGTCGGGCGTCACCGGGCCACTCGGGTTGCGGAAACGACGGTCGAATTCACGGCAGGCACGCTCCAGCCAAGCTTCATCGCTCAATCGATCGCTCACCAACACTCACCCCCATGCTCAATGCAATGTAACGGGAGTTTTCCGATACTTCATCAACATCCGCAACGTCAGACTGTGTTCCTCACCCGGCTGCAATTCCAGCCGCAACATTTCCCGCGTCGCGCGCTCACGCACCCGCCTTGCGCGCAGATACTGGATCGCGACAAAGCCGGCGATCACCGTATAGGCGGCGTATTCCATGATGCCATACCAGTTGGGCATGAAAATCCAGACCAGGAAGGCGGCGAGCGCGGCAAAGATAATGTCGACCGGCCAGCCCTCCGAAGCGGTGAAGAAGGCCAGCATCGGGAAGATTGAGCGATCGATATCGCCCTCAGGATCAATTTTCGCCAGCAGGGTCTCGAATTCGGCCGACTGGGTCGTATAGCTGCGATTGAGCTCGGTCTCCGGCGTGTATTCTGCGGCATGTGAGGGCAGATCCCGATTCATCAGGGCGCAGGCGCGCATCAGCCATTCATCGTCCTGCAAGCGGCCATGGCCGACATATCCTGCCATTATTCGTCCCCAAGCCGTGTCGCGAGCCAGGCAGCTGCCTGGGCCGGCGTCTGGTGTTCCAGATCGACCAGCCGATTGGCACCGCGCATGGCATCGCCGTCAATCGCCCCGACCAGCGGCGCCAGCGCTTCGGCGAGACCGGGCATGGCGGCCGCGCGCGCTGACAGCAATATCACCGCATCATAGGGCGGCAGGATATGGGCCGGATCGTCCAGCACCACCAGATCATAGGCGGCGATGCGGCCATCCGTGGTGTAGGCGCTGATCAGATCAACTTGGCCATCGCGCACCGCGCCATACATGAAAGTCGAATCCATCGCCCGCGTGCGCATGGCGCCGAGGCCATAGGCATCACGCGTGCCGATCCATTCGGAGCGCACAAACACTTCCGGATCGCCGCCGACCGTCAAATCACCGGCAAGGCCTGCCAGATCGGCCAGGCTGACAACGCCCAGCTCGTCAGCGCGCGCGCGGGTCATGGCAAAACCATAGGCATTTTCAAAACCGAGCCGGCCCAGGGTGAGAACACCATCGCGGGTGTGCAGCCAGGCCGTCATCTCGGCGAGCATCAAATCGCGCTGCGCCGCCTGTGGCCGCTGCATCACGGTCGCCCAGATCGTGCCGGTATAATCGATATAGACATCAATCTCGCCCGAACGCAGGGCGTCATAGGCGATGGTCGAACCGAGATTGTCGCGGCGTTCGACCACTGCGCCGGCCTCTTCGAGCACATCCTGCATCAGGGCGGCGAGAATATATTGTTCGGTGAAAGCCTTGGCACCGATGCTGATCGTCTGGCCCGCGAGACCGGCCGGCACATCACCGCTATTGTCATGGCTCGCCGCAGGCGCGGACGCCGGCGAGGAAGCCGGGACGAGTATTGGTAGCAGCGACAGGCCGACCACCAACCCCAGCGCAATCGCGACGCCGCCCGCCAGGCCGCGCCGGCGTTGCCGCGCCGCGATCTCCAGCAGTCGGATCATCTGATCAAGCAAAATGGCCAGGCCAGCCGCGAAGACGCAGCCGAACAGGACGGAGAGCCAGTTGCGGGTTTGTAGTCCCGCGAAGATGTAATTGCCCAGGCTGGACGCGCCGACCGGCGTCGCCAGCGTCGCGGCGCCCACCACCCAGACGACGGAGGTGCGCAGACCCGCGACGATCACCGGCAGGGAGAGCGGCAGTTCGACACGCCACAGGCGTTGCGACGGGGTCATGCCCAGTCCGCGCGCCGCCTCGCGCACACCGGCATCAACGCCTTGCAGGCCGACAATCGTATTGCGCAGGATGGGCAGGATTGAATACAGCATCAGCGCCAGGAAGGCTGGCCAATAGCCGATCATGCCGCCGAGCAAGGGCACCATCAAAGCCAGCAGGGCGAGGCCGGGAATCGTCTGGATGACGCCGGCGATATTGAGCACGCTGCCCGCCAGACGCGGACGCGGCGCGGCATAGATTCCCAGCGGCACGCTGATCGCCATGCCGACACAGATCGCGGCCAGCGACAGCAGGACATGCCCCGAGAGCAGATGCGGCAGCTCGGCCCAGCGCTCGGCGAAATTCTCGCTCATGCCTCGAGCTCCGCGATTCGGCGTATCTGGCGGCGCGGCGTGTCCAGCAAGGCGGCGACATAGGCATCGGCGGGCGATTTGAGGAGCTGCGCCGGTGTGCCGCATTGCACGATCAGTCCGTCACGCATCACCGCGACCTGGTCGGCCATGATCAGCGCCTCGGCCATGTCATGCGTCACCATCAGGGCGGAAAAGCCGAGCTGGGCCTGGAGCGCCATGAAATCCTGCTGCAGCCCGTCGCGGGTGATCGGGTCGAGCGCGCCAAACGGCTCGTCCATCAGCAACAGGTCCGGCTTTCCGGCCAGGGCGCGGGCAAAGCCGACGCGCTGGCGCTGACCACCGGACAGGGCATCAGGATAGCGATCGGCAAATTCAACGAAATCGAGCCGGACCAATTCCAGCATTTCACGCACGCGGGCATCGATGGCGGCCTGATCCCAACCCAACAGGCGTGGCACGATGGCGATATTGGCGGCGACGGTATAATGGGGAAACAGGCCATCGCCCTGCATTACCCAGCCGATCGAGCGGCGCAGGACAACAGGGTCGAGCGCGGCAATGTCCTCGCCCTCATACAAAATCGAACCGCCCGAAGTTTCCTCCAGGCGGTTGATCAGTTTGAGCATGGTGGTCTTGCCGCAACCCGATGTGCCGGCCAGAGCCAGCATCTGGCCCCGTTTCAGGATCAGATCGACGCCGGCAACCGCGCGAATATCGCCAGGATAGGTCTTGGTGACCTGCCGGGTTTCAAGCACGGTCGGCGGCGGATCGATCAAAGCTCTTCCAGGTCAATGTCCAGGATGGTGATCTCGAAGGAATAGGAGGTTTCACCCTCATCAATGATCTTGGCCACGACGCCGAGACATTCATCGCCGATATGGATTTCAGCGCATTCATCCGGGCGATTGCGGCATTGAACCGCCATGTCCGGATTGAGTTTATTGCGCAGAAAGCGCTGCAGTTTCGCGGCTTCGCCGGCGGTCATATTCTTGTTCACAATGTCTCTCCGGTCGGGGGATTCGAATTGGCGACAAATAAGCCCATGCAAGGGGGGTGCGTCCAGTGCGTTGCCTGCGATCATAGCTGCCCGCAGTGAGAAGAGCACAGCCCCCGAAGTTTATTTCCCGTCGGGGAAGGTCTGATCCATGCTGCGCGCCGGTTGCGGACAGCAATCGCCGACCACCTTGGCCGGCACGCCAGCGACCGTGCAGCCGGCCGGAACCGGTTTGAGCACGACGGATCCGGCCGCGATGCGGGCATGATCGCCAACCGCGATATTGCCGAGCACCTTGGCGCCAGCGCCGATCATCACACCGCGTCCGATTTTGGGATGGCGATCCTCATGCGCCGCGCCGGTCCCGCCCAGCGTGACCTCGTGCAGCAAGGAGCAATTATCACCGACCACCGCCGTCTCGCCGATCACGACAGAGGTGGCGTGGTCAATCATCACGCCCTGCCCGATGCGCGCCGCCGGGTGAATATCGACACCGAAGCGTTCGGACACCCGGCTTTGCAGGTGAAAGGCGAGATTTTGCCGCCCTTCGGCCCACAACCAGTGCGCAATGCGGTGCAGCTGCAACGACTGATAGCCTTTATAATAGAGGAAGGGTTGCAGCACGCTCTTGCAGGCCGGGTCACGTTCCTCGACCGCAACCAGGTCAGCAACGGCCTGGGTCACAATGCCCGGATCACCGTTCAGGGCCGCCTCGGCGACATCGCGAGCCAGCATGGCATCAAGCTGAGCGTCGGCCAGCTTGCCGGCCAGGCAATAGGCCAGCGCGTCGGCAAACGCGTCATGGCGCAGCACGGCGGCATTGAGAAAGCTGGCGAGGATAGGTTCCTCGGCCGCTGCCGCCGCCGCTTCGACGCGCAGGCGCGCCCAGACGGCCCGGGTGCCGGTCCGCGCTGCAATCGGTGCGGTGGATGGGCTCAATGACATCGCATTCTCCTGCCTTCAACGGTTTAGCATGACACCGGACAGCTCCGACGCCAACAGGCCCTCTTGCGCCATATAGTAAGCCCGCAACAGCATCGCCACCGTCAATGCATCGCGGATCTGACCCGACATCGCCTCGTCGAGCGCGTCGAGAAAATGAATCCGGCGCGTCCGCAGGACTTCAGTCCCCTCGGGTTCCGGCTCGCCTTCGTGCAGGCCGGTGGCCAAATATCCGATGGCGCGCTCGTCGGTGATTGAATTGGACAGGTCAAGCTGCAGGATTTCGCTCCAGCGATCAGCCGACAGACCGGTCTCCTCCCTCAGCTCGCGCCGGGCGTCTTCAACGGGATCACCGTCGAGCTGGCCGCCGCCTGCGGGCAGTTCCCAGCTATAGCGATCCAGCGCGAAACGATGCTGCCCGACCAACGTGATACGGCCATCGGCATGCAGAGGCAGAACCACCAGCGCCAGATTGCGCGGCGACATGACGGCATATATGCCCGGCTTGCCGTCGGGCTGTGTGACGTCAAACTCGTGCACGCGCATCCAGGGGCTTTCAAAAGCGACCCGCTCGGCGTGAATGGTCCAGGGACCGCGTGTTTCAGACATGACCTGCTCCCGCTACCGGAGCGCTCTATGCCAGTTCGGCTGTCATCAGCAAGTTATCCTGCTTGAGCTTGTACTTCCGCATCGCGTCCGCAAGACGCCGTTTACGGTCCTCGAAACGCGCCAGCAGCACGAAGGCGGCCGGAGCGAAGACCAGCGCCAGAATCGCCGAGCCGGCGACACCACCAACCATCGCCGCAGCGAAGGGCAGCCAAAAGGCATCACCCGAGAGCAGCAGCGGCACGAAACCGCCAATCGTCGTCAGCGTGGTCGCAAGGATGTGACGCGTCGCGTCCATCACAGTCGCCTGCACCGCGCCGGGCTGCATCGCGACGGCGGCGGGATTGCTGCGCAGGGCGGAGAGCACGACAATCGCGCCATTGATCGACAAACCCATCAGGCCCATCGAGCCGACAATCGCGTTGAAGCCCAATGGCGTCCCGAACAGCCAGACGCCGAACATGGCCAGCCCGACCGAGAGCGCGGCGACGACCAGGATGACCCCGGCATAGCGAAAACTGTTGAAGGCCAGCACGACCGAGCCGATCATCAGCACCAGCAGCGGGATCGCCGTCGAGAACAGTCCCGCCATCGCATCGCCGCGCTCGGCGGCTTCGCCGGCGACCTGCAATTCATAGCCCGGCGGCAGTATGATATCGGCCGCGTCCAGCGCGGTGAAGAAATGCTCCAGCGCCGGTGCCGGCAAGGTATAGGGCTCAAGATAGCCATAGACCGAATTGACCCGGCGCCCGTCCTCGTGCGGGATCACGGACACCTGCGGCGCCAGGGTGACCTCGCCCAGCGATGCGAGCGGCGCGGCAAACACATTGCCGCCGCTCGAGCGCAGAGGCGCGCCGGCGACAGAGGCGAGGTTGGACCGCCGATTATCTCTGGTGATGACGCGAACGGGGAGTTCCTCGACACCTTCCAGGACACTGCCGCCGACGACACCATCCAGATCGCCGCGCAAGCGGTCGGCGAGTTCGGAAAGGCGCATGCCGGAGAGTTCAGCCGAAGCTTCATCGGCCATGATACGGGCAACGGGCTGCCCCATTTCGAGCAGACCCAGCGTGTGGGTGATGGTTGGCGTTGTCGCCAGCACGCTGCGGATTTCATTGCCGAGCCGGTTCAGCTCGGTCAGTTCCGGCCCGACCAGGACCAGTTCAATCGGTGCCGGGATTGGCGGACCCTGCTCGAAGGGCAGGCTGAGAAAACGGGCCTGCGGAAAGGCATTGAGCATTTCACGCTGCAAGGCCGGCAGGATGCGCCGCGTCGCGGCGTTGGATTGGGTATGCACGAAGCCGGAGGCGTAATTGGGCACGCCCGACTTGTTGCTGATGACATTGTAATAAGTGCGCGGTGCGCTCTGACCCAAGACCCAGGTTACGCGCTCGACGCCGTCATAGCGCTCGATGATTTCGCGCGCCCGCTCGGTCTGGCGCCGGGTTTCCTCGATCGAAGCCGTTGACGGCAATTCCAGTTCGATCTGGAACATGTCGCGATCGGTCTGCGGGAAGAATTGCACCGGCAGGGTCGAGGCCGCCACGAAGCCGGCAATTGGCAGCAGAATGCTGGCGAAAATGCCAATCCAGGGCCGCGCCGCAATGGTGTCGAGCAGGCCGCGATAGACCGGCGCGAACGGACCGGCACCGAGACCATGGCGCCAGAAACGCCTCGGCTCTTCGCCGGCGCCGGCATCATCGAACCAGGCCGCGAAGGCGCCAACCACCGTCATCGCCAGGATGAAGGATGACCCGACGGCGAAAATCACCGAGATACCGATCATGGAGATGAATTCGCCGGCCGCACCGGGCATCAAGGCAATCGGCGCGAAGGCGAATATCGTCGTCATGGTCGACGCCAGCAGCGGCGCGAACAAGTGCTTCAACGCGGCATCGAGCGCATCGACCGGCGTTCGGCCGCGGGCCCGGAACAGCCGGTATTCATCGACCACCACGATGGCGTTATCGATCAACAGGCCGAGCGCCACGACCAGTCCTGTCACCGACATCTGGTGTAGCGGTTCGTCATATATGCGGGTCAGCAACAGAACCGCGAGCACGGTGAGTGGCAGGGCGGAACCGACGATCAGGGCCGAGCGCCAGCCCATCATCACGAACAGGACTGCGAACACGATCAGGCCGGAATAGCCCAGATTCTGCGCCAGTCCGTTGAGCCGGGTCTCGACATAATCGCCCTGGCGGAAAATCGTCTCAACCTGCACGCCCGGAACCGAGCCGGCAAATTCGGCAACGACCGCATCGGCGTCCTGCGACCACAGATCAGCGCGCAATTCCGGCTGCAGATAGGCGGCGACCAGCACGGTGCGATGCCCGTCCATCATCGCCATGGTCGAGGCCGGCGTGCGCGAGCCCTTCTCGACCTCGGCGACATCGCCGACGCGAATGAATTCCCCGTTTGGCCCCTGGCCGAGCGCGATGGCGCGGATGCGGTCAATACTGTCGAACTCGCCATCAATCTCGATATTGAGATCAACCGTGCCGGAGCGCAGCTCGCCGGCCGGTGCGCGCGCATCGGCGCTGGCTGTCAGGCGGGCAACGTCCGCGACCGTCAGGCCGAGCGCTGCGAGGGTATCGGGATCAGCGATGATCCGGAATTCCTCCTCGACTTGCCCGTAGATCGCGGTTTCCTCAGTGCCGGACAGATTGCGCAGCCGGCCTTCCAGATCTGTCGCCAGGCGCGAGAGAATCGGCAAATTCTCCTCACCCTGCTCGCCCCAGGACAGCGCCACGATCATCGTCGCCGCGCCGAGATATTGCCGCCGCACATCGGGCGCGCCCGCGCCGGGCGGCAGTGATGTGCGAACGCTCTCGACCTGTTCGCGGATCTGGGTCCAGGCCTGACCGACTTCGGTCGCGTTCAGATCTTCACGGATCTGCAAATGGATAATGGAAATCCCCGACCGCGAGGAGGAGGAGGTCGATTCAATCTCCGCCAATTCGTGGATCGCGTCCTCGATCGGCGCGGTGATCAGGGCTTCGACGCGTTCGGCGGAGGCACCGGGAGCGGCGGTGACGACGAGGCCATAGCGCTCGACCAGGGAGGGATCCTCCTGCCGTCCGAGCGACATGAAGGCGCCCATGCCGGCCGCGACCAGCAGGATGATCGCCAGAATTGTCAGACGGGAATAGCGAAAGAAGATCGTGCTCATTGCACCCGCGCCTCAAGCACGGCCGGGACGACGCGCAAACCGGGCATGATGCGCTGCAGGCCGGAGGCGAGCACAAGTTCACCATCGGTGACCGCGCCGCGCACGAAGACCCGGTCAGCCTCGATCCGCACGGTCTCGACGACCCGTGCCTCCAGCAGATAATCGCCCTGGTCGGGTTGCAGCACATAGACGGTCCACAGACCGCGCCGGCCTTCGGCGAGCGCCGATGTCGGGACCCAGAAACCATCGGCATCGATCGGCGTCGCCATGGCGAGGCGCACGACCTGGCCCACGGCAACGGTACCGGGATCAATGTCGAACAGAACGGTCACCGTGCGGCTATGCTGATCGACGACGCCAGTCGAGGCGCGGAAACGGGCATTGAGCGCGCCGCCATCGGTGAGGAAGCGATAGCTGTGATCGGCATTCAAACTGGCAGCCAGCACCGGCGGCAGGCCAACGCGGATTTCAAGCGAGCCACTTTCGATCAGTTCAAGCAGAGGCTGACCCGGCGCGGCGATCGTGCCTTCATCGGCCAGTCTCGCCGTGACTACCCCGTCGAAGGGTGCCGTCATCTCGGCCAGGTCCAGCTGAACGCGAATCGCGTCGGCGGCGGCAGCGGCGGCGTTCTGGCGTGCGCGCGCGGCGCGTGTCGATGTGCGCACCTCGTCAAGGCGCTGCTGTGAGACATGACCGCGTTCGAGCAATTGCGCCTGACGCGTCTCGGTCTCGGCGGCCAGGGCCGTCTGCGCCGCTGCCTCGGCCGTCTGGGCATCGGCTGCGGCGATCTGTGCGGTGACGGCGCGGGTGTCAAGCACCGCCAGAACATCGCCCGCACGGACCTGATCGCCGACATCGACCCTTATCGCGTCGATCCGGCCGCCGCGCTCAAAACCCAGCGCGCTCTGGCGCCGGGCGGCGACAAGACCCGGGAAGAATTCCTCGATACTGGCATCGCTGGCATAATCGGCTTCAACGACCGCCACCGGCATGGGCGGCGGCGCATTGACCTGCAAGGTCGCTTCGGCGCGCAGGGTCGAGACGCCAAACACCAGTATGGCCACACCGATTGCGGCCAAAACCACACTCGTTCTTGCACTCAATCGCCGACTTGTTCCGGACATGGGTCCACCCTTGCTGCAAACTTACAGCTTCATATAGGGCGTTAAATGACGTTTGAAAAGTAAACAGTGTTCACTGTTTTTGCATAGCCGCTATGCGTCAGGCTTTAAGCCCCCGCAGCATCATGTCGGTATGGAAATCAATCACCGCATCGGCCGTGACATGTTCTGACCCCGGCATGCCGGCCGGAAAGCCTTCCATGGAGACCATCAGCGTTGTCAGCCCATGCAGGCTGGCCCAGACGCTCTTGGACGCAAGCTTGGGATCGACCGTGCGGAATATGCCCTCCGCCATGCCGGCTTCAATCATGCCCACCAGGGCATGCTCGGCCTGGAAGGCGACATCCTGCTCGTCATGCATGTGTGGCGCGATTTTCTTGCCGGAGGAAAACGCCATCATGTAGTGATTGGGCTCTTCAATCCCGGTCTCGATATAGGCGCGCATGCAGCGGGCACAAAGGCTGGGCGTTTCGCCGCCCTCTTCCTGCGCACCGCGAATGCGCTCCATCAGGCGTTCGAAGAATGTGTCGCGAATGGCTTCGAACAAATCATCCTTGGAGGCAAAATACTTGTAGATCGCCGCCGGGCTGTAATCGATTGAATCCGCGAGACGGCGCATGGAAATGCCTTCTTCGCCCTCGGCGGTGAAAATGACTTCGGCCGCGTCGATGATTGCATCGCGCACCTTGCGGCGGCGGCGATCAGCCGGAGTGTCATCATCGAATGCGATTTCCACAGTCATCGGTCGAATTCCCCTCCCGCAGCAATGGGGTGTCATTACACTGTCACCTGATAGATATAACGATCCTCGAGCCCAAACGTCAAAGCGACATTCTCTCACCCCCCGATGAGGCGCATGATGAACGACAAGACTCTACACGATTTTCCGGCGCCCGGAGAGCCGCTGGCGCCGTCGCATGCCAATGCGGACACGCTGACCCTTCTGACCCGGCGGCGTTCGACGCCGGCGATTGGCCTGAGCGAACCCGGGCCCGATGCGAGCCAGGTCGAGCACCTGCTGGGCATTGCAGCGCGCGTCCCCGACCATGGCAAGCTCGCTCCCTGGCGCTTCATCCTGTTCGAGGGCGAGGCCCGCAGCAGTTTCGGGACGATTCTCGGCAAGGTCTGGGCCGTCAAGAACGCGGACAGCACGCCCGACCAGACGCGATTTGAACAACAACGTTTCCAACGCGCACCGCTGGTGATTGCCGTTATCTCGACCGTGATCGAACAGCACAAAGTCCCGCTGTGGGAGCAGGAATTATCCGCCGGCGCGGTGTGCCAGAACCTGCTGATTGCCGCATCGGCGATGGGTTTCGGTGCGCAATGGCTGACCGAATGGTATGCCTATGACCCCGACATCAAGGATGCTCTCGGTCTGCGCTCCGGCGAGCGCATTGCCGGCTATATCTATATTGGCACAGCGAGCGAAGACGTCATGGAACGGCCCCGGCCGCGCGCCCATGTCGGACGCTGGAAGGCCTGATAATACACAAGGTTAATGCGCGGCTAACGCCGTCCAGATTTCATAATACTGTCAATCCCGCGAGCTCCCCGCCAGAATTTGGCCTGAAGCCTCGGGGATTGCGCCTTGGCACTGGGCTTGCCGCACCGGCAGCCGTCCAGCTGCGCCTGCAAGCCGCCTCCCAGATACGCTACACCCCGCCTGATCAGCCTCCCCCCGGCTGATCTGGCCCAGGCGCTGCTCCTCGCTTCCCCCTCGAGGAACAGCGCCTATTTTCTATCTGGAAGCCTGATCGCATGTGTGGGAAGCGGTTTTCGACCTCGAGCGATGCGACCCGAAATTCAAACGCAGCTAACCGGCCTTGAAGTCGATTGCGCGTCTCAGCCCCGGCCGCGATAGCTGGCGACACCTTGTTCCGGGATCCAGACACCGGCCGGCGCCTCGCCTGTCGCGAAGAAGACATCGATCGGAATGCCGCCGCGCGGATACCAATAGCCGCCAATGCGCAGCCAGACCGGATCAAGCTCCCTGACCAGACGCTGGGCGATCTGTGTCGTGCAGGCCTCGTGAAACGCCCCGTGATTGCGGAAGGATCCGAGATAGAGTTTGAGCGATTTGGATTCGACGATCCAGTCGCGCGGCACGTAATCAATCACCAGATGCGCGAAATCCGGCGCTCCGGTCACCGGGCAGAGCGAGGTGAATTCCGGCACTGCAAAGCGGATCATATAGGGCGCATCGCAGGGATTGGCGACGCGCTCGAGGGCGGCGGTGTCGGGGTTATCGGGCAGCGGCGTTGTGGCGCCAAGCTGGTCGAGATCTTGGTAGCGGTTATCGGTCATGGCGCGCAATTAACCCCGGCAGAGCTGCGATGCAATCGGCAAACGCCCTGACGAGCCCGCGCGCCAGCCAGCTCTAATCGGTTAAACCCGCAATTCCTCGGGTACCGGCATGGTGGTGCGCGCAAACACACGGCGGATGGAAAAGGACGACACCAGGCGCGCCACACCGGGCAGGCCCGACAGGACCTCGCGGTGCACGCGCTCATAATCATTGGCGTCACGAACAAGGACGCGGACCAGATAATCGGCATCGCCGCTCATCAAATAGCATTCCATCACTTCGGGCACCGCCTCGACGGCCGTCTCGAAGCCGACCAGGGTTTCGCGCTTCTGATTGTCGAGCGTCACCTGGACATAGACGGTAATGCCGCGACCGAGCGCCTTTTCCGACAGGATAGCGACGTAACGATCGATCACGCCGCTGCTTTCCAGCGCCTTGACGCGCCGATGGCAGGCAGACGCCGACAGGCCGGCGCGTTCGGCCAGCTCGGCATTGGTCAGGCGTCCATGTTCCTGCAATTCGGTCAGGATCGCGACATCAACATCATCAAGGCGCACCGGGCACTCTCCTGAACAAAACCGGCCGTAAAATCAGGGGCCGCAAGATTATTGGCGTCGACTTTTCGGGATGGCGTAAAATATTCTGGATTTACACCCAATCACACGATATATGACGCGCTTTATGGCGTGGAGCGCACGATAACTCAAGCGAAATGCCGTAAACCTTGAAGATTCTTCTATTTCTGGATTGCAGACACGCCCTGCACGCCGGATTCTCCACATCGATCACTCAGAAGCGGAACACATCATGCGTATCGGGGTCCCCACAGAAATCAAAGTTCGCGAATACCGCGTCGGCCTGACACCGGCCAGCGTCGGTGAACTCGTGCTCGCCGGCCATGAGGTCGTGATCGAGAGCGGTGCCGGAGAAGGCATTGGCTGTAGCGATGAGGATTACATCTCGGCCGGTGGCGCCATTGTCGAAACCGCGCAGGCGGTATTCGATTTCGCCGAAATGATCGTCAAGGTGAAGGAACCCCAGCCGTCGGAAACGGCGATGCTGAAACCGCACCACACGCTGTTCACCTATCTCCACCTGGCCCCCGATCCGGCCCAGGCCGAGGCCCTGCGCCAGTCCGGTTGCACCGCCATCGCCTATGAGACCGTGACCGATTATGAAGGCCGCCTGCCGCTGCTGACACCGATGAGCCAGGTGGCGGGACGGATGTCGGTCTCGGTCGCTGCCCATTGCCTGCAAAAATCCCAGGGCGGGCGCGGTCTGATGCTCGGCGGAGTACCCGGTGTGCTGCCGGCCCGTGTCGTGATCATTGGCGGCGGCGTCGCCGGCAGCCATGCAGCGGAAATGGCGATCGGCGCCCGCGCCGACGTCACCGTGTTTGACCGTTCGGCCAAACGCCTGTCGGAACTCGATGCGCAATTCGCCGGAGCCGTGAAGACGGCCTATTCCACCCAGGTCGCGCTCGACCAGGCCGTGCTGCAGGCCGATGTCGTGATCGGTGCCGTGCTGATCCCGGGTGCTGCCGCTCCCAAACTGGTCACGCGTGACATGCTCAAGGAAATGAAGGACGGCGCCGTGCTCGTCGACATCGCCATCGACCAGGGCGGCTGTTTCGAGACCTCGAAAGCCACCACGCATAATGACCCGACCTATATCATTGACGGTGTGGTGCATTATTGCGTCGCCAATATGCCGGGTGCCTATTCGCGCACTTCGGCCTTCGCGCTCAATAACGCCACCCTGCCCTTCGCGCTGGCGATCGCCAATAAGGGGACGCGTGCGGCCCTCAATGCCGATCCGCATCTGGCCCGCGGCCTCAATGTCGCCGATGGCGAGATTTGCTGCGAGCCGGTCGCCCGCGATCTCGGCATGCGCTATGTCAAGCCGGACTGGCTGACATCCATTTAAGGGTGCAAGGCGCCGCAAAATCTGCAAGCCTTGAGGGGTCAGCGTCAGCTGGCCCCTTTTTGCTGCCCGCCGGAGTTTGGCTTTGACCTTGCGTTACGACCTTGTCGTGTTCGATTTCGACGGCACGCTGGCCGATAGTCTGACCTGGTTTCGCACCGCCCTGTCGGATGTGATTGAGAAACATGGCCTGAGCCCGATCTGCGAGGCGCGCGCCGAAGCTCTGCGTGGCATGGCACCCAAGGCCATCATGGACGAGCTCGGCATCCCGACCTGGAAACTGCCCTTCATCGCCGCCGATGTCCGCGCCCGCGCAGCCGATAATATCGACCAGATCACCCTGTTCGACGGCATTGCCGACCTCCTGTTTCAATTGCGCGCGGCCGGCATCACAATTGCCGTGGTCAGCTCAAACGGCGAGGACGCGATCCGGCAGGTGATGGGCCCGGATCTGGTCGCCCATATCAGCCATTTCGCCTGCGGTGCCGCCCTGTTCGGCAAGGCAGCCGTGTTTCGCAAAGTCATCCGCAAGGCCGGCAGCACACCGGAGCGCACTCTGTGCATCGGCGATGAAGTCCGCGATATCGACGCCGCCCGCGAAGCCGGCTGCGGCTGCGGCGCCGTCACCTGGGGCTTTGCAACACGCGAAATCCTCGAGACGAGCGCGCCGGATCATCTCTATGACGCGCCCCCCGAAATCGCGCGCTGCGTCGCCATACCGACAGTTTCGGCCACACAGCGCGCCTGATCGCACTCAGCCGCAAACCCGCGCCTTCGCCGCCGCGTATTCCGCCACGAGCTGGTCGATATAATCGCGCGCTGACTGCACCGATTTGACCGAGCCAATGCCCTGGCCGGAACCCCAGATATCCTTCCAGGCCTTGGCATCCGAGCCGCCGAAATTCATCGCCGACGGGTCGCTCTCGGGCAGATGGTCCGGGTCGAGGCCAGCGGCAGTGATCGAGGCTTTGAGATAATTGCCGTGAACGCCGGTGAAGAGATTGGTGTAGACGATATCCTCGGCGCTGCCCTCGACAATGCCCTGCTTGTAGGCCTGGTCGCAGCGCGCCTCGGCGGTGGCGATGAAGGCCGAGCCGATATAGGCGTAATCGGCCCCCATCGCCTGGGCTGCGAGCACGCCGCCGCCGGTCGAGATCGCACCGGAACACAGAATCGGCCCGTCAAACCAGGCGCGGGTTTCAGCCACGAAGGCGAAGGGTGAGAGCGCGCCGGCATGGCCGCCAGCCCCGGCGGAGACGCAGATCAGGCCGGTTGCGCCCTTTTCGATCGCCTTGTGGGCAAAGCGCTGATTGATCACATCATGCAGGGTGATCCCGCCCCAGGACTGCACCGCCTGGTTCAACTCGGCCTGGGCGCCCAGCGAGGTGATGACGATCGGTGCCTTGTATTTCTCGCACAGGGCGAGGTCTTCCTGCAGGCGTGCATTGGAGCGGTGGACGATCTGATTGACCGCAAAGGGCGCCGCCGGCTTGTCCGGATTGGCGCGATTATAGCTGTCGAGCTCGGAGGTGATCTGGTCGAACCATTCATCGAGCTGGCTGATCGGACGCGCATTGAGCGAGGGAAAGGATCCGACGATCCCGGCCTTGCACTGGGCAATCACGAGATCAGGATTGGAGATGATGAAAAGCGGCGCGCCAATCACGGGCAGGCGCAGTCTGCCCTTCAGGATATCCGGTTCGGCCATGACTTAGTCCCTCTGTTTATCGACCTGTCCCGCCCGGCTCGTTGGTAATGGCCGCTGGCGTGAACGCTGTTCAGTTCGAGACTAGGGGCGGGTGTGGGGTGTGTCGAGAGCGGTTTGTAGCTACGTCATTCGCTCAACTGCCCATGCAGCACGCGAATGATTTCGACCGCGTTTTCAGAGGCGCGATGAACAATCAGGTGCAGCCCGGACCGACTCAGCCTGATTCCCTCGCCAAAGCTTTGGTCCAGATGCCCGGAACCTGGAAACAGAGCCAAACGGCTGAACGCAGCGTACAGATCGCCAATATAGGCGTCTGCACGGCCCGTGCCCCAATTCACCATTGAATATCGCCAAATCTCGCGCAGATCCTGCCGGGCGGCAGGGCTGAGATTGACCGTCGAGGTCACCGCGGTAACGCGTGTTGCTCGGCAAGGAATTCGTCCAGGTCAAACGGCTCAGCAGGGCCGCTCGCCAAGCCCTCATCGATCGCCTGCTTGAGCGCTCTGTGGCGTCGATCTTCATTCTCCAACAGACGCAATCCCGCCCTCACAACATCGCTCGCGGAGCCATATCGGCCTTCCGCGACTTGTCTCTGAATGAAGTCGGCGAAATATTCGCTGACGGCAAAACTGGTATTCTTGCCCATCGGAGCCTCCTGTGAGGGTCACAATACCAAATTTTGGTACTCTGGCCAAGCACAGCCCTACCCCACAGCCTGCCCGTCCGGCGGCGCGTCGGCGTGGGCCCACATATAGAGCGCCAGCCAGGAGCGGTAAGGCTTGAAACGCTCCGCCGAGCGCACCGTCTTGCGGCGCTTCGAGGTCAGGCGTTCCAGCGTCTTGCGCGCAGCAACATCGCCATCGGGCCAGATATCGGCTTCGCCGAAATAGAACATGTTCATCATGTCCGCCGTCCATTGGCCGACACCCCAGATCGCCGTCAGCCGCGCCGTGCGCTCGGCAATCGACAGGGCGCGCAGCTCATCGGTGTCGAGCCCGACATTGCGATGGGTCTCGGCGATGGTGATGATGGTTTTCGTCTTGGCGCCGGACAGGCCACAGGCGCGCAGAATATCGGTATTTTCGGCAACAAGATGCTCGAGCAAGGGCGCGTCACCGGCACTCGCCTCAACCCGGTTCCAGATGCTCTGCGCTGCTTTGACCGAGATTTGCTGGCCGGAAATTGCCCGGCAAAGATAATGCGGGAATGACTGGCTGTCGCGGCGCGGAAACTCCAGCGGCCCCAGCCGCACCAGTGCAGCCTCAAGCGCTGGCGAGAGATCGCCGGCGGCAGCGACGAGGTGATGATGAACGGCATGATGGGTCATGGTTATCACGCTATAGCGGCAAGCGCAGCCGCGATAGCCCAACCGCCTCCCTGCGTCCAAGCCCCGCATTTCCAGGCACAGCCACATAACAGGCGCGGCAGGCCAAACCCGCTATCGGTCAGCAATATTCGATAACCCCGCGCGCCTGACGGCCGCCATCGGCCGGGCGGCTCGGGTTAAATTCGGGGTCGGGATCTCGCCAGCAGGGACGGAATTGCCCTCTCGTGCACATCGCCGCAATGCCCGTTTAAATCTCCGGATGCAAAACCAAGCTGGACGACACGCATAGAGGGTGTCGATGCGTTGACGCCGCCTATGGGTGTTTAATTGAACGATTTGAAAGGATTAGCTCGTGCCAATTACCCCCTGGGTAGCGTTTCGTTAACCAAGATTGACCCAAATTATGCGCGGTCCAGTCCGGCAAGCGGGCATAATCGGGAGAATAGTTTTGAAATCCATTTTTAATCTCGGCGGCGACGACGCCCGCGCGACACTTGATGCCCTTGGCCGTTCCCTCGCCATCATCGAGTTCAAACCGGATGGAACCATCCTCACGGCGAATGCCAATTTTCTCGACGCTATGGGTTACACGCTCGCGGAAGTCCGCGGCCAGCACCACCGCCTGTTCGTTGATCCGTCGGAAAGCAGTTCCGCGGCCTACCAGCTGTTCTGGACGAATTTGCAGAAGGGTGAGTTCAGCGCCACCGAGTTCAGGCGAATCGCCAAAGGCGGCAGGGAGATCTGGATCCAGGCAAGCTATAATCCGATCCTCGACAAGGCCGGCAATGTTTGCAAGGTCGTCAAATTCGCTACGGACATCACCCAACAAAAACTCGACGCCGCCCATGCGAAGGGCCAGATCGAGGCAATCCACAGTTCGCAGGCGGTGATCGAGTTCGAACTCGACGGCACCATTCTGACAGCGAACGAGAATTTTCTCGGCGCGCTGGGCTATCGGCTCGACGAAATCACCGGCCAACATCACTCCATGTTCGTGCAGGCCGGCGAGCGGGACAGCGCCCCCTACCAGGAATTCTGGGACGAGTTGCGTGCCGGCAAATTCCAGTCCGCCGAATTCCTGCGCATCGGGAAAGGCGGCAAGGAAGTCTGGATCCAGGCGACCTATAATCCGATCCGCGACATGAATGGGAATGTCTACCGGGTCATCAAATTCGCCACCGACATCACCAGCCAGGTTGAGCTGCGCCACCAGCGCGCCGCGGCACAGAAAAGCATCGATGCCGATCTCGACGGCATTGCCGTCAGCGTCACCGAAACCGCCGGCCAGGCGACCACCGTGTCATCCACTTCGGAACAAACCTCCGCAGCGGTCCAGTCCATTGCGGCCGGGATTGAGGAAATGGCGGCCTCGGCCAATGAAATCGGTAGCCAGCTTGTGCGCGCCACCGAGATTACCAACAATGCGGTCAATATGGCGACCCAGACCAGCGACGTCATGGGCGGCTTGGCCGAATCGGCCGCACGCATCAACGAGGTCATTTCACTCATCAATGACATCTCGGAGCAGACCAATCTGCTCGCCCTCAATGCGACAATCGAGGCCGCGCGCGCCGGCGAAGCGGGCAAGGGGTTCGCCGTTGTCGCCTCGGAAGTGAAAGGTTTGGCCAATCAGACCGCCAAGGCCACTGACGGGATCGCCAACCAGATCGCCCATGTCCAAAAAGCGACCAATGACGCGGTCGAAGCGATCGCCTCGATCAGCAAGACAATTGCCGAGATCGACGAGGTCGCGTCTTCGGTGGCCAGCGCCGTCGAGGAGCAATCCTGTGTCACCCAGGAGATCTCCGGCAATATGCAGGAAGTCGCCGCCGGGGTTGAGGCGATCACCTCAGGCATTCGCGAGATCGCCAATGCCAGCCAGAGCATCGACTCGGCGACCAAGAGTGTGCGTCAAGCCTCCCAGGCCATGGGCTGAACTCAGGCCCGGCGTTGCGAGATCAGCGCCGGGCCCTAGCCCAGCTTCGCATCCGCAAACAGATTGCGCAGGCGGGCGTATTCCAGCAGATCGACCATCGACAATACGCCGGCAAAGCGCTCGCCCTCGACGAGGTAGACGCGTGACAGATGGCGTTTTTGCATCAGGGCGAAGACGCGGTCGGCGCCGGCATCCACCGGCAAAATCTGTTCCGGTCCCGGTTTGACCGCAATGGCGGACACAGGCGTGGTGTTTCGCGCATCGGCTGGCACCGCGCGGGCCTCAAGCAGGCCTGCACTGCCGATCAGACGCTCACCATCGGTTACCGCAAACCAGTCGCGATGATGGCGCACCAGCTTGTCGGTGATGAAATCGGCGACCGTCAGCCCGGCATCGGCCGTTTCCATCCCCGGCGCCACCAGATCGATCGCCCGGATATCGCCCAGCGCGACGCGGGTCTCCAGCTCGACACGCGATGATTTCGCGGCCCCTCGCAGGAAAAAGCCGATCAACACCCACCACAGACCCGCCAGCGAGCCAGTCGAGAGCAGGAGGAAGATGCCGGCGACGATAAAGAAGACCGCAAAGCCCTCCCCGGCGAGGCTGGCCCAGCGGGTCGCTTTGCGGCGGTCACCACTGAACAGCCAGATCAAGGCCCGCAGGACACGGCCGCCATCAAGCGGAAAGGCCGGCAGCATGTTGAACAGGCCAAGCAGCAAATTGATCAGACCGAGATAGGCCAGCACCATGGCGAGCGGCGCCTGTGGCCCGCCAGCGGCATCGAGCATGGCCAGTTGGCTGAAAACGAGGGCGAGAAACAGGCTCATCAAGGGGCCGGCCAGAGCCATCACCAGCTCGATCATCGGCGATTTTGGTTCCTCCTCCAACTCGGCCGCTCCGCCGAACATGAACAGGGTGACGCGATTGATCGGCATGCCAAGGGCGCGGCCGACAAAAGTGTGGGAGAGTTCATGGGCGATGATCGAGAAGGTCAGCCCGAACACGCCCAGGATCGCCATGAAGACATAGGTCGAACTGCCCAGCGCCGCGTTCTGATCGGGAAAGAACCCCACAGCCAGCGACCAGCCTACCAGCAGCGCCAGAAACAGCCAGGACGGCTCGGCGCGAACGACAACGCCGCCGATTTTGAACGAAAAGAGATAGGGGCGCATGGCGGGGGACCTTTGAGTGAAGGCGGCACAGTGCACCAGCGCCGGGTGGGCCTCAAGGGCGGCGGGATGCGGCACAGTGTCGAGCGCAGCCCTCCTTCGCCAAGGCTACGGAGGGCAGCTCTTCGCCCCAGGTGCGCGCTGCGGGTGGCTTGCCACCCGAAGCCCGCAGGGCGAAGGGTGGTGGAGGGGGCTGGATTCGAACCAGCGTACGCTATGCGGGCAGATTTACAGTCTGCTGCCTTTAACCACTCGGCCACCCCTCCACAGGGTGTCCCGCTGGCGCCAATCAGGGGCCTTGGGAAGACCTGCAACAAAGGGGCTGCGCTCCCGGCTGGGCATGCTATGCCTGCGCCGAAATCTGCAACCGCCCTGAGACAGGAGCGCGGACTATAGTGACGAAGCCCCCTATGCGCAACACTCCCAACCGGGGTGATTACACACGCCGCTCCAGCCCTGCCCAGTCAGCGAATTCCGGCTGGATCTGGGGCCGCCACGCCGTGCTCGCAGCGCTGCAAAACAGCGCGCGCAAAGTGATCGAAATCCGCGTCACCCGCAATGCGGCGAAAGAGCTTCCGGCCGGCATCACGGCTGCGCGCGTGTATGAGCCGCGTGAGATCGATCATGCTCTGCCCGACGGCGCGGTGCACCAGGGTTTCGCCCTCAAGGCCAGCGCGCTGGAGAGCGAGCACATCAACGCCGTGGTCGATCCGACCCATGGCGCCCTTCTGGTACTCGACCAGATTACGGATCCCCATAATGTCGGCGCCATATTCCGCTCGGCCGCAGCCTTCGGGATTCGCGCCATCATCATGCAGGACCGCAAGGCACCGCCCTTGTTTGGGACTGTATGCAAAAGCGCCGTCGGCGCCGCTGAACGCGTGCCGCATATCGCAGTGACCAATATCGCCGATACGTTGAAGAGCTTCCGCAAGGCTGGCCGCCATGTGCTTGGCCTGGCCGGTGAAGGCGAGGTCAAGCTGGCCGACGCGATTGCCGGCTATGACGGCAAGGGCCATGGCCCCGGCCTGGTGCTGGTGATGGGGTCGGAAGACAAGGGGTTGCGCCCGCGCGTCGCCTCGGAATGCGACCAGCTGGTGCGCATCCCGATGATGGATGCAATCGAGAGCCTGAACGTTTCGAATGCGGCAGCGATAGCGCTCTATGAGGCCTCGAAATGGCGCCCTGCCCGCGGCAAGGCGCCAATCGAAGACGCATCCGAATAATCGTCAGGTCTAGCGCGTTCCGCCAACCCGCAGCACGGAACGGCCATTGCGGCGCCAGTCGACCGAACCCTCGATTTCGGCGATGTCGACATCGCCGCCACCGGATTCGCGTACGGTGACATTGACCGCTGTACCGCCAAAGCTGACATCGCCGGAACCATTGATCGAGACTTCAAACGGTTCGGCGCGGCCGCCACGCACGGCGATATCGCCGGAACCGCCAATCTGGGCACTGAAGGCGCCATTCATGCTGCGCGCCTCGACATCGCCGGAACCGGAAATCCGCACGGCAAGCCCGGCAATTGTGCCAAACTCGACATCGCCGGAACCATTGATCCCGACCTCGGCATCGCCGCCGACATCGGCCATCTGAACATCACCCGAGCCGTTAATGCCGACATCCGCGGTGCCGGCGACTGTGCCGAGCACGACATCGCCGGAGCCGTTAATGCCGATATCAACATTGCCGCCAATGGCGCGCGTGGTGATATCGCCGGAACCATTGATATTGATCTCGGCGTCATGGGCGATATCACCGGTCTCGAACCGGCCGCAGCTGCTCATCGTCAGATCGAGTGAACCCAGATCACCGGAACTTCCCTGGAAAGCACTGTCGCGCAATTGCAGCGCCAGTGAAGCCGGAGCGGTGATGGTCAGGAGCGGGTATTCGCTTATCGCATTTTGCCCGCTCCAGCGGCGCCCGATCCGGATCTGGCCGCCACGCGAACTGCAATTGAGATTGCGGATCGACTGGCCGCCATCAATCGCGACGCGCGAGCCTGAGTGATCGACGCTCGGATTGTCGACAAGCCCGCCTGTATTGGAGATGGCGACGCTGATCTGGTCGGAGGAACCGGTGCGGATCTCGACCCGGCCGATGAAATTCTCGATCGAGACCGTATCGGCGGAATAGCTCTGCCCCTGGTCCTGGGCCGTGGCCGCGTTGGCGATTACAGCCAGGCTGGCCAGGGCAAACGCCGTGCCGGCGATCAATGCTGATTTACGCGTCATGGAAATCCCCTTTTGGATAGGTGCGATATAGTCTGGATGCCGCAAAGCCCCCGATTGGATGCAAACCTGCCGCATTCATTCCTGCAGGGCGCTGACGAGCGCGTGACAAGGGGTTAATACTGCGCCGCCCGACGGACGTAGAGAGGGAAAAAAGATGAGCCGATCCCATACCGGCGGTTGCCAGTGCGGCGCCGTTCGCTTTACCGCCGAAGGTGAGCCGAAATTTGTCGCGCGCTGTCACTGCGCCTCTTGCCGCCGCGCGACCGGGGCCGAGTTTTCGACCTGGGTGGGCTGGAGCAGGCTACAGGTAGACTGGCAGGGTAAGGAACGGCAGGCTTACGCCAGCTCAGCAGGTGTCCAGCGCGGGTTTTGCGGCACCTGCGGAACACCGCTCAGCTATAGCGGCGAAAAATGGCCCGGCGAGACGCATCTCCTGATCGGCCTGTTCGATGCGCCGCAGGATTTCCCGCCAAAGGGTGATGCCTTCAAGGACGAGGCTTTGCCCTGGATTTCCTCAACAATGTCTGAACGCTAGGCCGGCCAGAACTGGTAAACCGCCGTCGCGATCAGCGTGCCGATCGCATAACCGAACACCCCGACCAGCACGCCCGGCGTCACCAGATCCTTCCAACCCTTGGCCGCCGCCAGCGCCGGCGCAGTCGTCGCACCGAGGATGGCAGCATTGGAAGCCGTGATCAGTTCGGGGAGCGAAAATTTCAGGATGGAGCCCAGTCCGAACGTAACAATTGCGTGCACAGTCAAAAGGATACCGATCAGTGCGATCAGAACCGGCGCCGATTGCACCAGCCCCATCACATCGGCCCCGGCAGCGATCGCCGCGAAGAAAACGAAGCTCAACCCGACCCCCATCTCATAACCGCCATGCAGGCTGGCCATGGTTTTCGGGAAGGCCGTTGCCGGGATCAGGGCCAGCACGGTGATGATGGCGTAGCGCCAGGTGCCGGCATCCTCACCCCATTGCGCCTTCGCGAGGTCGGTCAGCATATCGCCGAGCACCAGAACGACCAGGGCAAAACTCGCCGAATAAACCAGCGAAGCCGCGGTCGCCTTGCCTTCGCCGGCATCAATGTCAGCAACAACCTCTCCTTGGCTGTGATCGCGGACGATGAAGCGCTTGGCCACCCAGTGCAGGCCGGGCAATACAGCCAGCATTGCGAGGAAGAAGCCGGAGAAAAGATTGTCGACAGCAGTCGCTGCGGACACGAAGCTTGGATCAGTTTCACGCAAGCCTGTCAGATCGACCAGCGCGGCATAATTGACTGAACCGCCAATATAAGTGGCTGTGAATGTACCCGCTGCGGCAGCCTGGTTCTCACCGATATCGATCAGGGAAAACGCGATCACCGCACCCAGCACGGTTCCAAACGTTGCCAGCAGGAAGGCCAGGGTCATGCGTCCGGTTTCGAAGAAGATTTTCTTGAGATCAGCCTTCATCAGGAAGAGCGGAATCAGAATTGGCATGAAGTAGTTGAAGACGAAGCCATAGCCGGGGGAATCGTGTGGAATCAAACCGATATTCGAAGCGACGATTGCCAGCAGGATCGCCCAGACGGCACCAGTCAACAGCGCCCCGATCCGGGTCTTCTCCATCAGGAAGCCAGCCGCCGCGATGACGAACAGCGCCGCAATAGCGGCCACAGCATTGTCTGCCGGTATCAAAGACATGCGTATTCCCCCAGATTATCTGTCCCGCGCGGCATCACGCCGGACCGGCCTTACTATTCGCCGTAGAGCTCCACCGCCCAGGCCGCATCCTTGGCCGTCGCCCGCTGGAACGCCTCGCGCGCGGTCAACCGGTCGACATAAGGCGCGAACGGTTCTCGCCGTTCAAGCATATTAAACGTCATCAGAAAATTGAGCGTCGAGCCAATCATCAAATCGGCCGCGCTGAATCGGTCACCGACCAGATAGTCATGCCCCTCCAGGCCGCGCTCGAGTGTCGCCAGCACCGAGGTTACATTGCCCCAGCCCGCCGTGCTGTGCGGCGTGTCGCGCCCGAAGGCCTTGTCCATGAAGGCCGGTTCGATACAGGCTGCACAGAAAAAGAGCCAGCGCAGATAGGCCGCACGGGTTGGATCAGCCAGCGCTGGTGCCAGATTTGCTTCCGGGTAGCGGTCAGCCAGCCAGGCGCAGATCGCAGCGCTTTCGGTTACCAGCACCCCGTCGACATCAAGGGCCGGCACCTTGCGCATCGGATTAACCCCGCGATAGGCCTCGGACTGAATCTCGTCGCGGATATCGACGAGCTTCACCGCATAGGGGACGCCCGTCTCCTCCAGCATCCACAGGGCGTGGAAGCCCCGGGTCCGCGGACAATGATAGAGCGTGATCTCACTCATCCGACCATCTCCACTTCATCGACAAAGGCATCGGCCTCGATTTCGATCAGGAAGTCCGGGCCGATGAAGCGGGAAATTTCGATCATGGTGGTGGCCGGCGGATACTCGCGGAACACGGCGCCATGCGCCCGCCCGAAGGCTTCCCAGTGATCGATATTGGTGACGAACATGCGCGTGCGCACCACATCCTGCAGCGTGGCACCGACATCCTCGAGCGCCTGGGCGATAATCTCGAAACAGCGCCGCGCCTGCGCCTCGGGATCACCGAGCGCAAACACACCGCCGGCCGCATCCATGGCCACCGTCCCGGTCACCCAGACATGCGGCCCGCGCCGCAAAGCCCGGCAATAGCCGACCTTGGCCTCCCACGGCGCCCCGGAAAAGGCACGCCGGGCCGGCACCGCCACCTAACCCTCCGTCGGTCTGGCTAGCAGGTCCATCGCCACCGCCGTGCTGGCTTCGATCGCCATGGTTATGCTGGATTGCGGATCGTCCGGCGCAAAGAGTGGTGAATGATTGGACGGCGCCGCAATACCGCGCGCTGCATAATCATCCAGCCGCTCCTGGGTCGTGCCACCAACCCAGAACATGAAGCTGGGAATCGCCGCTTCGGTGCGGTGGTATTGCGCGAAATCCTCGCCGCCCATCACCGGGTCAGCCTCGGTCACGGCGCTATTGCCAAAGCGTGCCCGCATCGCGGATACCGCCCGCGCCGTCAAATTCGGGTCATTATACATCGCCGGTGTATAGGGCAGCTCGACCTCGACATCGGGGTATTCCTCCGGAGTCAGACCATAGGAAGCCGCCTGGGCGTGAGCGATGCGTTCAATACCGGTGAGCAGGTGCTCACGCACATCATCGGTATAGGAGCGCACGGTGAGCTGGAGATGCGCCTCATCGCTGATGATGTTGTGCTTGGTGCCGGCATGAATTGCACCGACTGTGATGACGCCGGGGTCGAGTGGCGAGAGCTCGCGCGAGACCAGCGATTGCAGTGCGACAATGATCTGGGCCGACAGATAAATCGGGTCCTTGGTGGCATGCGGATAGGCCCCATGGCCGCCGCGGCCATGAACGCTGATGTCCACCGAATCGACATTGGCCATCGCATAGCCGGGCGCAAAAGTAATATGGCCGGACGGGATTCCAGAGAAAGTGTGGAAGGACAGATTGTAATCGGGTTGCGGGAAACGCTCGAACAGGCCGTCCGCAATCATCATCCCGGCACCCAGTCCGATTTCCTCGGCCGGCTGACCGATCAGCACCAGCGTGCCCGACCACTCATCGCGGCGCTCCATCATCTGCCGTGCCGTGCCGACCAGGGCCGTCATGTGCGTATCGTGGGCGCAGGCATGCATGACATGGCTTTCCAGCCCGCGCCGGTCGATACCGGTCACGGTCGAGGCATAGGACACGTCGGTATGTTCCTCGAGCGGCAAGCCATCCATATCAGCGCGCAGCATGACCGTCGGGCCCTCACCATTGGGGAGAAGGGCGACAAGGCCAGTTCCACCTACGCCTTCGGTGACGTCATACCCCAGGGCGCGCAATTCGGCTGCCAGACGGGCCGCAGTCTCGACTTCCATCAGGGACAATTCCGGATTGGCGTGGAAATGCTCGTAGAGGGATTGAAGATTGGTCGTGTAATCCATCGCGATCGAGGCCCGCAGGGCGTCGTCGCCGGGCGCCCGAACCACAGGCGCGGCGGTCTCCACCGACGCGGAATCGGCCGGCGTGGCCGCATCGCTCGGCGTCTCGGTGGCCGGTTGCGAACAGCCCATCAGGGCCAGCGCCGCGACGGCACTCAAAAATTGGCGTTTCATATCGGTCCTGTCCCCATGATCATCAGCGGCCCCTATTCGACCCGCGACTCACGATGAGGTCAATCACCCTTTGGGTATTTGGGCACCCTTTGGCGAAATGGGCGGCTGTGTCGCACCCAGCAAGCGTTCATAGCGCGCCGCAACATGGCTCAGATCGATCTCGTTGAGAAAGGTCGAATACGCCAGATAGGACAGCAGATAACGCAGATCCGTCGCCCAGGGTGGCATGAAGGACGGTTCCGCAATCAGCCCCTGTTCGCGCAGCATTTTCATCGCCTCAAGATCAGCCAGATCGATCTTGCCGACGAAGAGCAGGCGGATGAAGGCCGGGTCTCCTGCCCGCACTGCGGTGCGCAGATAATTATGCACTTCCAGCAGGCCGCCGAGATAAATTGAATCCTTGGTGCAGGGCGCACCGCCGCCGACCAGCCCGCCGCGCACCACACGGCGCGCATTCTCAAACGCCTCGATCGGCGCATCATGGCTGCCGCGCTCACGGAAAAAATCAAATAATTGAATGAAGTCGGCGCCTTCAGCCGCCATATCAATCGCAATGGTGCGGTCAGCCAGGCGCCGGAAACGGCGCGGATCGAGGGCGCCGGAGATAAACTCGGCGAACACGGCCAGGCCCTCCTGGGTTCGCGCATTGCCCGGATGCGCTTCGGCCAGGATCGGGAACCGGCTCTGGGCCGCGCCATTCATATTGGTCGCGATATGGATCAATGCTTCGTGCTGCAAGAGCTGGATCACATCGAGATCGGAAAACGCCGCATCGGCGCGCAACTTGATATAATCGCGCCCGGCCGCCGCCTTGGCCGAGACATTCAGCGTCACCTCGACCTGCGGCGCCGCCTGGCCGAAATAGCGTGGCAATTCCGCATCGAGCCGGCGTTTGAGTTCCTCGGCGCTGAGACGCTCGGGCGGCTCCAGCCGGATGCTGCCCTCCTCGAAATCGGCCAGCAAAGTGTCGAGCCGGCGTGCGAGATCGAGCGCATTGCGCTTGCCATCGGCAATCGGCGAACGGGGGTCACCGTAAAGCGTGCGCGAATGGGCGTGGAATGCCTTTGTGCCGGTATTGGCGAGCAGAGCCGCGGTTTCCTCGATCGTATCGGCGAGACGGCGCAACCAGTCATGCACCGGGCTGTCGCCATCGATCAGGACGCGCGCGGCTGCGACGCGCTCACGCGAGGGCGCCGGATCGATGCGCGGATAGATCGGTTTGGGCAATTCACGCCCGCCGGCCGCGAAAAAGGCATCGGCATGCGAACGGTCCCAGGCAATGGTCTTGAGTACGGGCAGCCGGTCTTCGGCTTCCAGCAAGAGGCCGGCGGCGCGGGAGAGCCGTTCCACTTCAACTTCGTTCAAGCGCAACGTCATATCGGACCGCCCGAGCCGCGCATCAATTTACCCGCCGGGCCCGGCATGGCATATGGCAGGCCTCAATCACCGCCGGCGGCGTTTCGAAAAAGAATTCCGCGCTGCGATGGCGCCGCGCCGCCTTGGCGGCATGAAAGGCCTCGCCATCGGTCCGCATGATTTCATAGACGGGCCGCTGCGCCTCGGGCAGATCGGCGGCAATGCGCATCGACAGGATCGGATCGCGCAAGCCCGGATCGGCAATCACACCGGAATTGACCATCGGATCGCCGCGATTGAGCGCCTGGACATGATCCATGCCGTCGATCACACGGCCGAACACACTCATGATGCGGTCGAGATGACGCGGTCCCTGCCCGATCACGATGTAGAATTCGACATCGCCGGTATCGGGCCCGTTACCGCGCGCCATCGCCATCGTACCGGGACAATGAATCAGCCAGGTCTGCGCCCCGTCCGCGCCCTGCGCCGCGGGGAAGCCGTTCACATGGCCAACCACCGGCGCGTAGAGATCTTCATCAATCATGGCAGTAAAAGCGATGCCCGCGCTTGGCCGGTGGAATTCGCCAGCCAGCAGGGGGTATTGCGGCAGATCGACTGAATCTGCCTCCTCGCCGCGGCCACCCTGGGCGACGAAACCATCAATCACCCGGTAAAAATCACGCCCGTCAAAGAAACCGTCGCGGACAGCCTGGCGCATGCGCGCGGCGTGATTGGGAGCAAACTCATCGGACAGCTCAATAGTGACCACGCCATGGCGGGTCTCGATCAGAAGCAAGTCTTCAGGATCGGCCAGGCGCCAGTCGGGAATGTCGGAGAAGTCGGGGATCTCGACCTCGGCCATCGCCTGCTCCGATTCGTCGGGACCGAAGGCGAGCGTGTCGATCCCGGCGTCGTCCGCGGCCGGTGAACAGGCCGTCAGCCCCCAGGCTGACAATCCCAGAACCAGCGCGCGCATCATCCTTGCCTGAGGCCAAGCCATCATCCCTCCTCCGCGCCGCCGAACCGCTCTGTCCAGGCGGCGATATCATCCGCTTCGATCTTCTTGAACAACACCTCCGGCGGCTCGACCGACTGGCCCAGCGGCAGGGATGTCAGCATCGCCTTGGCATCGGCGACCGGCCAGCTGCGCTCGCGCTCCGCAATACCCAGCGCGTCGAGGATGATCGCGGCAGAGACTGGAATGATGGGTTGCGCGGCCCTTGCCATCACGACCATGAAATTGAGCGCTGTGCGCACGCCAATCGCGGCGCCGTCCGGGTCGGTCTTGAATTTGGTCCAGGGCTCGGCACGGGTGAGATATTCATTGCCGAGCGCCCACAGACCGCGCACTTCGGCCGCTGCCTTGCGAAATTCCATCGCTTCGAAATTGGCCGCTGCCGCCTCGAGCCGGGTGGTCATTTCAGCCGCGAGCCAATCCTCATTCTCGCCCCAGGCGCCGCCATCGGGCACCACGGCCTCGAACCGGGATTTGTTGAAGCGCAGAACGCGATTGACGTAATTGCCCAGCACATCAGCCAGGTCCTTATTGATCACCGACTGGAAATGCTCCCAGGTAAACGCCGAATCCGAGCCCTCGGGCGCATTGGCGGTGAGATACCAGCGCCAGTAATCGCCCGGCATGACCTCCAACGCCTGGTCCATGAAGACGCCGCGCTTCTCCGAGGTCGAGAATTTGCCGCCATACCAGGTCAGCCAGTTGAAGGCCTTCAGCTTGTCGACCGTCTTCCACGGTTCTTCCGAGCCCAGTATGGTCGCGGGGAAGCTCACCGTATGGAAGGCGACATTATCCTTGCCCATGAACTGGACATAGGTGACGTCCTCGGCGCCCTTGTCGGTGCGCCACCAGCTCTCCCAATCGGCATTATTGAGCGCGGCCCATTCGGCCGTCGCGCCGAGATAACCGATCGGTGCGTCGAACCAGACATAGAAAACCTTGTTCTCGAAGCCCGGACGCGGCGCGCCCTTGCGGGCCACCGGCACGCCCCATTTGAGATCGCGGGTAATCGCCCGATCGCGCAGACCCTCATCGAGCCATTTATAGGCGATGGATTTGGCCAGCGACGGCCAACCAATCGCGGCATCGACCCAGGCACGGATCCGGTCCGCCATCCGGGTCTGCATCAGGTGTAGATGCTTGGTGCCGCGCACTTCGAGATTCTTCGAACCGGAAACCTTGGAATAGGGTTCGATCAGATCGGTCGGCTCGAGCAGGCGGCCGCAACTGTCACATTGATCGCCGCGCGCGCGCTCGAAACCGCAATGCGGGCAGGTGCCCTCAACATAGCGGTCGGGCAGAAAGCGGTCATCATCGATCGAGAAGATCTGGTGTTCGAGCACTTCCTCGATCAGGCCCTGGTCTTCCAGCACATCGGCGAAATGCTGCGTCAGCCGGGCGGTTTCGGGATTCGAGGTGCGGCCGAAATAATCATAGCTCAGCGAAAACCCCTCGCCGGAGCGCTTCTGGATATCGTGCTGCTCGTCGCAATAGGTGCGCACATCCATGCCGGCCTCGGCCGCGGCCAGCTCGGCCGGCGTGCCGTGTTCGTCAGTGGCACAGATATACAGGACTTCATGGCCAGCCAGCCGCTGGAAGCGCGCATAGACATCCGCCGGCAACATCGAGCCCGCCAGATTGCCGAGATGTTTGACCCCATTAATATAGGGCAAGGCGCTGGTAATCAGGATACGGGCCATGGTTCAAGCTTCTTTTTTGTGTCGGGATGCGTGTATATCTATTCGCCTGAAGCGCGAGTATCAAAACCCGCGCACAGGACGCGCAGACATAGCCGTCCTTACAAGGGGAGGAAATACCCAATGCCGCGCATTTTCGGTCTCAACATCATCGGTGTCCTGGCCTCGGCCATCGCACTCTATTTTGTCGGCTTCCTGTTTTACGGCCTGTTCTTCGCCGATCTCTGGATGGGGTTGCAGGGCTTCACCGAAGCCCAGATGCTTGCCGCCGACGAGAATATGGCGCTCGGCATGGTGCACGGCTTCATAATTTCGCTGGTCACCGCCATCTTCATCGGCCTGGCGCTGGAGCGTTTCGGCGGCGACGGCATGATGTCGGCCATCAAGAGCGCCGTGCTGCTCTGGGCCGGTTTCGCGGTGACAACGCTGGCCTATGGCTTCGTCTATGCGATGCAGCCTTTCATGCTCTTCGTGCTCGACGCCTCCCATCTTCTGGTCGGTTTCGTCGTCGTGGCCGTGGTCCAGACGGCGCTGGACGGCTTCGGCGTCAAATCCGAATACGCCTGATATCGGGCGCGCGGAGCCAACCAGGCTCCGCGCGGTTGCCGCCATCATGAAAACCCAGATGACCGACACACAGACCTCGGACGAGTCGGAGCCAACGTCCGAGACGGTGGCGCAAGCTCAAGCGAATGCCAGGCCGGGTTTCCTCCTGCGCCGGCTGGCACCGCTCGCCGGCCTGCTCATTTTTGCGGCTGCCTTGTGGATAATCCACAATGAAACTGGCCATCTGCATGTTCGCGATATTGCCGCCAGCTTTCGAACCATCGCACCCGCCGATATCGCTTTCGCCGCGGCACTGACCTTCGGCAGCTATCTCATTCTGTCCGTGGCCGATTGGTTTGCGCTGCATTATTCCAGCACGCGCCTACCTTGGCACAAGGCCGGACAGGCCGCGACGCTAGCCTATGCGGTCTCGAATGTGGTCGGTTTCGGCCCCCTGACATCGACCGCTATCCGGATCCGCCTGTATTCCGTCTGGGGCATCGACACAGACACGCTTGCGATCATCACCCTGGTCACAACCGCGAGCCTCTATCTCTGCGGCGGTGCCGTCGCCGGGCTCGGCCTGATCTTGCGGCCGGCCGAGATCGTCAGCGTCTTTGGCGGCAACCCGGGACTTTACCAGGCTTTGGGCAGCGTGCTGGTCACGGTTCTGATGGCGGCGATGCTCCTGACCCTCCGGGTGAAAGCTCCCGTCGAGTGGCGAGGCGTCACCATCACCCCACCGCCACGCTGGGTGCCTTGGCTACAGGTCACGGCTTCGATCACCGACTGGCTGTTATCGGCGGCGGTGGTTTGGATATTATTGCCCGAAATCGTGCGACCCGATCTGATTGCTTTCTTGCCGCTATTCATCCTTGCCGGCCTGTTCGGCGCGCTCAGCGGCCTGCCCGGCGGCGTCGGTGCCTTCGACGCGACGCTGATCCTGGTCGCGCCTGCCGGCAGCGAGGCGGCCTATATCGCGGCGCTCGTCGTGTACCGGGTGGTCTATTTTGCCGGCCCGCTCCTGGTTGCCGGAATCGGAGCCGCCTGGTCGGTTCGGCGGAAAATACCGGCGACGGCGATCGGTGCTCAAACCGCCTTCACCTTGGTCGCGAAAATGATCGCACCGCCGGTCTTCGCCCTGCTGACCTTTCTGTCCGGCGCAATGATGCTGCTCTCGGCGGCAACGCCCGATCTCGGCTCGCGCCTGCGTGCCCTCAATGACTGGCTGCCACTGGGCGTTATCGAGGCCTCACATTTTGCCGCCAGCCTGGCCGGGTTGATCCTGCTCTTCCTCGCCAGCGGGCTTTACCGGCGCCTGCACCGCGCCTGGACAGCAACACTCGCCTTGAGCCTGGCAGCAGCATTGCTGGCCCTGTTGCGCGGACTGCACTGGAGCGATGCGGCTTGGCTATTGACCCTGTTCACCCTGCTCGCCCTGTCGGGCCCCGCCTTCTACCGCCGCGCCGAGACCGAAAGCGGCCGGCTCGGCCGCGAGTGGACCGCCGCCATTCTGGCCACCCTGCTACTGGTCGTATGGGTCGGCTATGTTGCTTACAGGCACATCCCCTATCACGACGAATTATGGTGGAGCTTCCTGATCCACGGAGACGAATCGCGCACCTTGCGGGCGATCAGCGGCGCCATCATCCTGTTCTTTTTGGTCGCGATCTGGCGCTGGGTTGGCGGCACGCGCTCTACAGCTCATCCAGGCGAACTTAATGTGGAATCGGCGACAAACCTGCGGCAAATTCTTGCGACCGCAACGGTTAGCCACCCCGACTCAAATCTCGCTCTGCTCGGTGATAAACGCTTCATCTTTTCACCAAGCGGGAAAAGTTTCATCCAGTACGGTATTCGCGGCAATAACTGGATCGCGATGGGCGAACCCACAGGAGAGCCACGCGAGATCAAACCCCTGATGTGGACCTTTCGCGAAGCCGCCGACCAAGCTGGCGCCCGCCCCATCTTCCACGCCGTCCGCGAAACGGCCCTCGCAGACCTGATCGATCTGGGTCTAGTGGCACAGAAAATCGGTGAAACCGCCCTCGTCCCGCTGGCACAGTTCAGCATTGAGGGCTCCACACGCGCCGAACTGCGTCAGGCTCGCAATCGCGCCATCCGCGAAGGCGCCAGCTTCGAAATTCTCACACCCGAAGAGGCTGCTCCACTGATGCCGGCGTTGAGAAGCATTTCCGACGAATGGCTGGCCGGGCATGGCGGCGCGGAAAAGGGCTTTTCGCTCGGCCGGTTCGACGAGGCCTATCTGGCCCATTTTCCGATCGCGCTGGTCCGGATGGCCGGCGACCCGATGGCGTTCGCCAATCTGTGGACGACACCGGATGGTCACGAATTCTCCGTCGACCTGATGCGTCAGGCGCGCGGTTCGCCGCACGGGGTGATGGATTATCTCTTCACCGAACTCGGCTTGTGGGGCAAAGCGAATGGCTATGCGATCATGGATTTGGGCATGGCTCCCTTGAGCGGGCTAGAGGCCCATCGCCTGGCACCCATGATGAATCGGTTGGGCACGTTCGTCTATGAACGCGCCGGCAGACTTTACGGCTTTGACGGCCTGCGCAAATACAAGAATAAATTCCTGCCCGATTGGGAGCCGGTCTATCTCGCCGCGCCGAGTCGGATGATGCTGCCGGCCGCGCTCGGCGATGTCGCGCTGCTGACCAGCGGCGGTCTGCTTGGCCTGTTTGGTAACGGCCGTGCGCGCGCCGACTGAGCAGGTCTTTCAGCGTGTCATCCGACGGATGGTCGCGGCAATTCGCGCCGCATTGACGGCGTTCAGGATCGAAGTGTGACTCTCGCCAGGCCAGACGAACGTCGCGCCAAAATGTCCGTGGACCTCAGCAACCTCGGCGAGCCCGGCATTCTCGCCGCCATCGCCCCGGCAGGCGAAGACAGCGAGCGGCAGTTCTGGTGCAATTTCTCGATCAAAAATTGGATCGAAAGGATCGAAATCAAGGATTTCGCGGCGCGAGTGCGACCAGTGACCGGGCGCGTCGAAGACGTGTCGTTTTTCGTCAGCACGTGCGGGCGGCAGCGCGAGATCGTCGCGCAGGGCGTGAGCCGCCAGCCCGACCAGGCCGCAGCGGGCAGCCGCCTCGCCCATCCGCATCGCCAAACCATACCCCCGCAACCGCCGCAAGGCTGCCGGTCGGCGATAGGGTGACGGTCGCATCGCATCAATGAATACCAGCCCGGACAATTCGGCCGGATACAAATTGACGAAGGCGTGCAACCGCAATCCCGCCATCGAATGCCCGACTAATGTCCAGGGCGGTGGCAAGTCGAGCACGGCCAGCAATCGCCGCAGATCCGCAACATGCCAAGCCGGCGTCAACACAACATCGCGCGGCGCCGGGTCGCTGAAACCCATGCCGGCGCGACCGAAAAGCAAAACCCGGTGATCAGCCTTCAGAGCTTCTTTCAACCACCATCCATCGGCATACATCCCGAACGCACCATGATCGAACACCACGGTCGGCGCGCCGCGCGGCCCTTCCAGAGTGGCGTGAAGCCGCCTGCAGCCATCAATGGCAATGAGCGGGAAAGGCGGTTCTACCATTGCCTATGCTAAGCGCACCGGCGTAGCGGTTGCAATGCAAATTGCCGCGCTTCGCGTGAGCCGCTGACAGCACTTGCAGCAAAGCCTTGTACGATCCGCCGAGCCCGCGTATCAGAGCGCCAGACGATCGAAATCGGGCCGGCTTAGCTCAGCTGGTAGAGCACCTGATTTGTAATCAGGGGGTCGGGGGTTCGAGTCCCTCAGCCGGCACCAGATTTCAGTGTTAAATCAATCGATTACATGAAAACAAGAGGAGCCCCAGACCGGACTCTTTTTTTATGGGGAACGCTGGAGGTACAAATTGTCATGCCGCTTCCGGTGGGTGTGCGCCGATATCTGATTCGATTCAAATTGCAGTCAAACATATGAATTAAATCTTGATTCAGGAAAGCTTTAGACGCTTCGTTTGGTCGAGATCGCTTGGCCAATCTGAATCAGCTTGAGCGTTATTCCCCTCCCCACGGTCTGAGCTACTGCCGGTTCGGTGGACGGCAACAGCTCACCCGCCGCTTCTGGCCGGTCAACTCGGTTCAAGGCAGCGGACGGTGGTGTCAGGCAAACGCGGACGGGTCTCGAAAGACCGCCATTCGCGACATCTCAGGCCGCAAGCTGGTGCCATTCGACCAAGGCGGCGGAGCGGCTCTGCTTGAATGTTTCTCTGCGGGTCAGGTGGCGATCCCGGTTGAAGTGATTGTGGACGGATGATTGGGTCGAAACGAATTTCTGGAGTGTTTCGAAGCTGCGGAATTTCCCCATCGCGCGCTCCTTTCGCCGGAACGGCAAGTGGGAGGTTTCGGCCCGGTTGTTGAGCCAACGCCTCGTCTCCTGGCGGCCGGCATTGCCGATCACTTTCATTGCGGCTTTGTAGGACTTCAGCCGATCCGCGACCACGACTTACGGATTGTCATATCGCTTCATCGTTCGGCGCAAAAATCTCAATACTGCCTTGCGTTCCCGGCGCCTGGTGACATAGGCTTCAAGCCCGTCACCCTCATGATCGACGGCGCGCCAAAGATAGTGAAGCTCACCATTTATCTTCACGAAAACCTCGTCGAGGTGCGAAGTCCAGTTCGAGAATTTTCTACTGGCAACCCGCCGCTTTCTGACCTGCGCTGCGAACATCGGCCCGAACCGGTTCCAACAAAACCGCACCGTCCCCTGGGTGATATCAATCCCGCGCTCGTGAGCAGATCCTCGACGTTTCGCAGCGAGAGCGGAAAGCGGATGTACATCATCACGGCAAGGCGGATGATCTCCGGCGAAGTCTTGAAATATTTGAACAGATTACGCATCCGGGGAGGTTCCGGAATCGCAATCCAACGCTCAAACCTAAGTTCCTCTGACAAAACCACGCCGGATCACCGAGGTCGCACCCACCACCAGTGGCCGGCGCAGATAGCCATCGCCCATCTTCGATATCCGCCCGAGGCGCTCCTTGCCGCCGGACGAGCTCTGTCGCGGCACCAGGCCTAGACCGGCCGAGAATTGACGCCCGTCTTGAACACGGATGGGTCCGGTATGCTGGCTGAGAGCGCCGTTGCAGTGATGAGACCCACGCCGGGGATAGTCTCCAGACGCCGGCTGGTCGCATCTTCGCGATACCAAGCCATCAGCCGTCGTTCGAGCGTACGGATCTCATTGGCCAGGCTGTCGAGTTGGGCCATCAGACTTTGCGGCGCCGACTGGGCCATGTCCGGCAGGCCTGCCATTGCCTCCTCGCGCATCGCTTCAAGCAGGGCCGCCAGCTTGCGTGGGCCCTGTGCGCTGATGATGCCGAACTTGGCCAAGTCGCCGCGGATGGCATTGAGCATCATTGTGCGCTGACGCATCAGAAGACCGCGGCTGCGGTGCAGCATCAACACGCCCTGACGCGCCTCGCAGATCGCTTCGGCGTCGGCGGCATCATTCTTCTGGCGTTTGACAGAGGGCTTTACATAGGCCGGCGGAATTATCCTGACCTCATGGCCCAGTGCCCCGATCTCGCGGGCCCAGAAGTGTGCCGTAGCGCACGCTTCCAGTCCGACCAGGCAGGGTGGCCGATCGCGCAGAAAGTCCAGCACCGCCCCGCGGCACAACTTCTCGCGGAACACCACGTCTCCCGCGCCATCAACGCCGTGAAGTTGGAAAACGGACTTGGCCAGATCAATGCCGATTGTTGTAACAGTCATGACGGACGGTTCCTCCCGTGTGCTGGTGTCCAACAACCCCAGCATGGCACATCGCGGTGCCGTTGGTCGGGGCCGTCCACCCCATCAGACGAACGCGAACCGGTACTTTCAGACTAACATCAACCGGTTTTCAGTTTTCGACGTTACGCACCAGATACGCCCGCCGAAGCCATGGGCGGGCTCCGACGGGCATACATTCTGTGAGCTGCGGGTCAGAAGCGCAGGCGCATATCAAGGCCGGTGCGGTGGAATTCGGTTTCGTCGCCGAATTCGCCGCCATAGCTGAAGCTGACACTGACCCGGTCATTGCTGACGATATTGATGTCAGCACCAAGTTGATAGACGACCTGGTCGAGCACGGTTCCGATCATCCCCGGATCGGCGTTCGGATTGGCACCGGTGAAGCGGATGGGGATTTCCATCCGATCCTTCGAGCTGATCCGGGCGCCCATCGTAAGAGAGACGACGCCTTGGCCGGTGTCGCTTTCGTGGAAGACGTGACCCAGACGCATGACCGGGTTGAGCGAGGCGATCAGCTGGGTGTCGCGGATCACCTGGACACCGAGCCCGTCGAGGCCGGTTTCCGTCAAACCGTCATGGCGCAGTGCTGTCAGCCCCAGGCCCAGGGAGGGATTGGCGAAGACAGAGCCGGTGCGGAAAGTATTACCGACATGGCCGTCAAGCCGCAGATGACCGGTTTGCGGCTCCGACAGACCAAGGCCCGGTTGGAATACCGTCACGGCGCGTGCCGTCTCCAACCATGACCAGCCACCGGAGACCGAGAAGCCGTAATAATGCCCGTCGGCATGCTGACGCTCCAGGCCCAGACCGGCCGTGAACCCCTGGCCGTCAAAACTCGCCCGGCCGCCATCGATCTCTGTTTGATCGATCTGTTCATAACCGATCGCGATCGCCAGCGACCAGTCATGGCCCAGCGGTTGCTGGAAACCGCCGCTAAAGCGCGTCGAACCGGAATCAACTCCGAAACTCTCCTCGCTCGACGTCCGGTCGCGTGAGGATTGCTCCAGACGACTCCAGACACATTGATCGTCGCGCGAGCTGATCGCGGAGCCGCAATTGAACAGATCGCTGGCCATCGTATTGGCCGAGGCGAGCTGACCCTGAAGCGCTGCGACATGCGGTTCCGGATTGAGCTCATTGAAGACCGCTTCGTAAAGCTCGGTATCGCCTTGCTGCATATTGCCGAGGAAGGCCAAAAGTCGGCCGGCGCCAGCGGCCCCGCCCGACTGGAGTGCCGAGTCCATATACGCGCCCAAGGCCTGACCATTGCGGTTCAGGCTGGCAATTCCGAAATCGGTATCGATGAGCAGATGAATCCCGGTGCTATCAGCGGCGATCGAGAAATCGACCGCCATCGTGTCGGTAATCTCCAAGCCGTTATCGATGCCACCGCCGGCTGCGGCAAACAGTGTCACCGGATCGTCATTCTCCAGCCAGGTCAGGGTGACATCACCAGTCCCGTCCACCGTGGCCGTCCCGGTCACATCGACGCGGTCGGAGGCATAGGGACCAAAGGCAATGTCGAAGGCGAGATGACCAGCCGCCGTCTGCTCGAAATTGCCGTCCAGAGTGACGGTATTGATCACCCGAGTGCCGTAATACAGGTTGAGCTCAGGATCGCCCTGGCCATCGAGATGGCCGAACTCGGCCCCATTGAGGAGATCGATCGGCAAGCGAGACGCCGACAGGCCCATCAGGAAATTGCCCGAATTGTTGAAGGTCGCGGCCGCGATTGCCGGGGCAGCAAAGGCCGGGGACGCCGCGCCAATAATCGGAGCCGGCGCCGCACTTGGCTCGAGCACGTCCATCACGACAAGCTCAGCATCCTTGGCGATCTCGACGCGCTCAGGCTGAGCCGCTTCGGCACCGCCATCGATCAGCATCGCAACCGAGCCCGGCGCGAGAGCATCCATCACCGCAGGCTCAATGTCCTTGGTGATTTCGACACGCTCGGGCTGCGCCGCATTGGCACCGCCATCGATCAGCATCGCAACCGAGCCCGGATCGAGAACATCCATCACCACAGGCTCAATGTCCTTGGTGATCTCGACACTCTCGGGCTGCGCCGCATTGGCGCCGCCATCGATCAGCATCGCAACCGAGTTGGGAGCTAGAGCATCCATCACCACAGGCTCAGTGCCCTTGGTGACATGGGCATTGTCCGGTTGCGCAGCCTGGGCACCGCCGTCAATCATCGCCAGGCCGGAATCGCCCGCCAGCGGATCCATGATCGGCGGCAAATCCATCACGGCGATCATATTGCTGGCCGGCACGGGTGCCGTCATCAAGTGGTTCAAGCTCGACATCGCCTGATCGAGATTGACCATGACGGGTGCAGCAGGCGCTGCGACCTGGTCCAGATCCGCCATCGCCTGGTCGAGATTGACCAGAGGGGCCGGGGCGGGTGCCGCGCCGACGACGTCGCTCGCCTGACCCAATTCGGACGGATCAAGCGCTTCCATCACCGCAGCGCCAGCCCAGGCCGCGGCGACTTCCGCCGCGAGTGCTGACGTGGCGACCGGCGGGGCCGATCGCAGCACGAGCGGCGCTTGCGTCACCGCCGCCGCATCGCGCAGATCGATCGTATCGATGGCGATGAAGGTCGACCCAGCGCGATTGTCAAAGGAATTGACCCCGGAGCCGAGGTCGATATTGCCGACGACGAGTCCGGTATTGATCACCGCATCATTGCCCGTCGTGGCCGTGATCGCCCAGCTCGACACCGCCGAGAGCGAACCGGATGAGGTGAAGACATTATCGGCCCCGCCATCGATCCACAGGCCGCGGCCCGTGCCGCTGCCGCCGCGAATCAGACCGGTCAAGGTGCCGAGAATATTGCCAGCGCCGTCACGGCCGATGCTCTGGGCAAATACACCCGTGGAATCAAGCCCAACGGCCCAAATCCGTCCGTCGATCGCGAAGTCGATGGCGCCGCCGCGGCCTGCACCGCCTGCGGAGCCCGCAAAAACACCATCAACCCAACCGCCGCCGCCGCCGAGTGATTGCATGACGGCGCCGAATGTGCGCGCCCCATGCGTGATGATGTCACCGGATTGGCTGAAGCCGATAGCGCCGCCATTGCCGGAGTTGTCGGCATTGAGGCTGAATTGAACATCGCCGGCATCGGTCATCACCACGCCGCCGCCGCCGCCAATCGACTGCAGCAGAACGCCGTGCGAACGCTCGCCCGCGGTCTGGATAATGCCTGCATTGCTGATCGAAACACTGCCGGCATCGCCGGCCGCATCATTTTGGCCGCCGAGCGAGACCGTCACGCCAACCGCGCCAAGGACGCGGGTTTCGCCACCGCCGGCACCAATCGACTGCGCGAGCAGCGCTACCGAATTGGATCCGGTCGTCATCACACCGCCGTCGAACAGGCCGCTGACATCGGCGCCGGAGGACAGTGTGCTGCCACTGCCGCCCAGCGTCACGTCAATTTGGGCGTTCGCGGCTTCCTCACCCGAGAGGATGACGCCAGCCGAACCACCGCCGCCGCCAATGGATTGCAGGATCGCGCCTGGAGCCATGGCCCCCGTCGTGACCAGTTGACCGGTATGGATCCGGCTGACCGCGCCGCCATTTTCATTGACGCCATTGGCACCACCCAAGCCCAGATCAACCAGGCCCAGCAAGGACCCGACCGGGGCATCAATCGTCACATTGGCGCGGCCACCGCCGCCACCAATGGATTGCATGATCACGCCCGGCGAATGGATGCCAGTGGTCAAGATATCGCCGACATGGTCGTGGGTCAGGCTATTGCCGTCATTATTCGTTCCACCCAGACCACCGAGGCGTATCTGGCTGTCCACCGCGCGCAGCTCGTCTTCAGCGGCCAGCTTGCCATCAAGGCTCTGCGACGGCGTTTCGATAATCGGCACACCGAGCGTCAGCAGAATCGAGGCAACACCCCCGCCGCCACCGATTGATTGCGCGACGCTGCCCGCAGCGCTGTTGCCCGCTGCACCGATTGTGCCCGTCGATCTGATCTCGACCAGACCGGCATTCATGTCGGAAACGTCTTCGCCACCGAGCCGGGCCTCGAAAACTGGCCCAATCTCCGTAGGATCCGGAAGGGGGGGAAGAATATCCGGAATCGGAATATCCGGGATGGGAATATCCGGGATTGTAATGGGGTTCAGGAGGCTTGGCAGGGCACTCAAGCCATGGAAACTCAGAGCGAGTGAACCGCCGCCGCCATTGATGCTCTGGGCCAGGAAAGCCTCAGAACCATCGCCATAGACGGTGATATCGCCGTCATTCTCCACGAATACCCTGCCACCCATACCGCCATCGCTCGAGGCTGCCGCGCCGAGCAGGGCGGAGAAACCGTTCGACGCGATTGTGCCAACCGAGCCTGACAGGCTGATGCCCATATTGGCATTGCCGCCACCGCCGCCAATCGACTGCGCGACAATCCCGTGAGAGCCCGCGCCGCGGGTGACGATATTGCCGAAATTGCTGACCGAGACCGTATTGGCATCGCCGCCATCACCGCCCAGGCCGCCGACCGCGATCACCGGCGAATTGCTCGGTGCGCCGAGCAAGGCGGTGATCGCGAGCGCGAGGCCGCCATTGCCGCCACCGCCGCCGATCGATTGCGCCAGGATTCCGTGCGCCGCATCGCCGCGCGTCTCGATCAAGCCATAATTCTCGACATCCACTCTCCCGGCGTTGCTTCCAGCCCCACCGAAACCACCGACATTCAAACCAACGGCAAAGCTGTCCGAGGTACTCGCCAATCCGAGAATCGAAAGCACTGAACCGCCATTGCCGCCGCCACCGGCGAGGCTCTGGGCGAAAATTCCATGGGCCTTGTCACCGGTGGTCGCGATCGTGCCGGAATCGGCGAAGCTGCCAATACGGTTGATCACCGAGACATTGCCCGCGGTACCACCGCTGCCACCACTACCGCCGATATGGCTGGTGAAGCTTCCGGTCGTTGATGCACTCGAACCACCGATCACGGCATTAAAGGCCAGTCCGCCATCGCCGCCGCCACCGGCCAGGCTGATGGCGCTGATACCAATGGATTCGTACCCGGTCGTGAGGATGAAGCCGTCATTGATCACATTGACCGAACCACTCGTGCCGGCACTGCCGCCAGCGCCGCCGACATTGGCCTGGGTCGAGATATTATTGCCCGCCACCTGGCGCCGGCCGCTCAAGGCCGCTCCGCCATCGCCGCCGCCGCCGCCAATGCTTTGGGCGCGGATGCCGAAGGAGCGCTCACCGGTCGTGGTGATGATGCCGGAATTGATGATATCGACAGCACCGCCGGCAGATGCATTTCCGCCGCGGCCACCGACGCTGAGATTTATCGTGGTTGAGCCATTCGGATCGCCGGCCGCAAATCCCCCGAAAATGTTGGCCATCGACGCTGCATTGCCACCAACACCACCGCCACCGCCAATGCTCTGGGCGAAAATGCCGTCAGATTGATCGCCCGTGGTAGCCAATCGGCCCGAAGACGCCACCGAGACCGTCCTTGAATCATTGCCCGAACCGCCCGCGCCGCCGACACCGGCCGTGATCGAGACGGCCCGTTTGCCCACCGGACTGCTCGCCGAGCCGCCGGCACCACCGCCGCCGCCAATGCTCTGCGCATGAATGGCGTGAGATGCGAAACCACCGGTCGTGATGTCGCTCTCTGACCTGACATTCACCACGCCGCCTGTTGATCCGCTTCCGCCCTCAATGCCAACCGACAGGCTGGTCTCAAAGACGCGTGTTTTATTGCCAGGCTCAGGGGTATTAGAGCCGATTACCCCGATGGAGCGGGTGCCGCTATTGCCGCCGCCGCCGCCGATGCTCTGCGCGAGAATGCCGGTCGAACGATCGCCCGATGTGGTGATCGAGCCCTCGGAGTAGACGGTGACGAGGCCGCTGGCACCGCCTGTTCCGCCGCTGCGCCCGAGAGCAATATTAATGCTGCGCTTTGGTTTTTCCCCGATGCGACTGCCAATCGTTCCGATGGCTGTCCCGACGAGATCGAAAACCAGGCTCGTGGCAACACTGCCGCCGCCGCCGCCGATGCTTTGTGCGACCAACCCGCTGGAATCATGGCCCCAGGTGAAGATGTCACCGGAATTATTGACCGTGACGTCGTCACCGGAGCCGCCATTACCATTGGCGCCGCCAATATTGAGTCCGAAGGCGAATGTGGCCTTCGACGCACTCAAGATGTCCAGCGTATAGCTGCCGCTGCCGCCGCCGCCGCCCACGCTCTGAGCGAACAGACCCGCCGATGCCGCGCCGCGCGTGTCGATATTGCCGCGATGATCGACAGTGACGGCATTGCCGGAACCACCCGTTCCGCCATCGCCGCCAATCTGGATCAGCGCTGCACGCGGGGTATTCGACGTGCCCGACGCCTTGGTCGCGATCATGCCGAGATTCATCCCGGCATTGCCGCCTCCGCCGCCTATGCTCTGGGCAATCAAACCGGCCGAGTTTACGCCTTGGGTCGAGATCCAGTCCTGCTCCAGCAGACCGCGTGTCACGAAAACAGCATTGCCATCGCCGCCACTGCCGGCAAAACCGCCAATGCCAAGCGCGACCGGGCTACCCTCCTTGGCGATAGCGCCAACGATATTCATCCCGCCCTGGCCGCCACCGCCGCCAATGCTCTGAGCGATGATCCCCGACGAGAAGCTCGAGCCGAACATCTCGATCCGGCCATTGCTGTCCAGGGTGACGATGCCAGCATTGGCACCCTCACCACCTGAGCCGCCGACGCCGACTGAGACGGCAAAGCCCGTGCTTTCGGAGAGGGCGATATTGCTCGAAACATTGAGTCCGCCTGCACCGCCGCCGCCGGCAACGCTCTGGACGAGAAGCCCGACAGACTGATTGCCCCCGACACGCACATCGCCATGATGCGCGATATCGACAGTGCCGCTGCGATTACCGTCGCCGCCAAAGCCGCCCATGCCGAAGACAAGGGACGGGTCATTATCACTGGCATTGCCGGTGATGCCGGCACTATTGACGCCCGCTGAAATATTGATCCCGCCCGAACCGCCGCCGCCGCCAACGCTCTGCGCCAGCAAGCCATGTGCGCGCAGACCATCGGCAAACAGGTCGGCGCGAATATCGCCGGAGACCGCCCCGCCAACACCGCCGCCGCCGCCGAACCCGCCGACGCCGGCAACCAGATTGCCGGAGCTCGAAATGCCGCCGGAAATATTGATCCCGCCAGCACCGCCGCCGCCGCCAACCGATTGAACGATGATCGCCGAATGCTCATCGCCATTTCCGAGCACCGCGAAATCGGTGTCCGCCGCGCCAAAGGTCAGATGCGCGGTGCCTGCATTTCCGCCGGCGCCACCAAAACCACCAATACCGAGCGAAACGGCGCGGCCGGAATCGCCGGAGATCGACAGCTGGCCGGTGATATTCATACCGCCATTGCCGCCGCCGCCACCCTGGCTTTGGACCATCACACCATTAGCGTATTCTGCACTGACATTGCCCTGAATATTGGCCGTGACATTACCGGCATCGCCGCCTTCGCCGCCAAAGCCGCCGAGCCCGAATCCGAAGCTGACGCCCTCGCCCTGGGTCGCCGACATGCCGCCGGAAATATTGATCCCGCCATTGCCGCCGCCGCCGCCAATGCTCTGCGCTGTGACCCCGTCGGAGCCGTCACCATGGGTAAAGGTCGAACCTTCGCGCACAAGCGAGACGTCGCCGGACCTGGATGCTGCGTCGCCACCGAATCCGCCGATGCCAACCGAGGCGGCACCGCCTGCACCCATTCCAAGCGTCACTGCGCCAGCGAAATTGAGGCCGCCATTGCCGCCGCCGCCAGCGAGACTCTGGGCCAGAACCCCGAGCGCATTGGCGCCGAAAGTTTCATAATCGCCTCTGATCGTGACAGCGACATCGTCAGATGCCCCACCATCGCCGCCAAAGCCGCCAATCCCGACCGCGAGCGATCCGCTGGCCGCACCGCCCCTGTTGGCGGTAAAGGCTCCGGTTATATTCAGCCCGCCATTGCCGCCGCCGCCACCAAGGCTTTGCGCGATGGCACCGAAAGCACCGTCACCAAGGGTGACCACTTGCCCGTCGAGCACGCCTGTGACCGCGCCGCTGCGACCGCCGCCACCGCCAAAACCGCCGACACCGACGCCGACCGAACCGGCCGAGCCTGATGCGAGCGAGACGACGCCGGTGATATTGATGCCGCCATTACCGCCGCCGCCGCCAAGGCTTTGCAACAGAATGCCGTGGGCGCGATCGCCGCGCGTGATTATCGAACCGGTGAAGTCACCATTGACCGCGGAGCCAAAGCCGCCATCGCCGCCAAAACCGCCTACGCCGACACCAAGGATGCCGCTGCCCAGAATGCCCGAGGCGCTGACGCCGCCCGTGATGTTCAGGCCGCCATTGCCGCCACCGCCGCCCAGGCTCTGGAAGGTGATGCCGAAGGCGTCATGGCCGGTGGTCACCCACTCATCATCGAAATCGAGTGTCAGGGTGCCGGTCGAGATATCGGATTCGATACTGCCATCGACACGGCCGCCATTGCCACCATCGCCGCCGAAACCACCAACACCGACAAGGATATTCCCTGCCGCCGCAGTCGCAGCCGTGATGCCGCCGGTGATATTCGTGCCGCCATTGCCGCCGCCGCCACCGAGACTCTGGACCAGCACGGCCGAGGACCGGTCGCCCTGGGTCGTGATATCGCCCCGGACCAGTGCGTAGGCCATGATCACGTCTGGATCGCCGGCAATCAGGGAATCGCCGCCATCGCCGCCGGATCCGCCGATTCCGACCGCAATATTGGCGCCGTTTGCACCGGAAAAACTCACCGAGCCCGTGACATTGACGCCGCCACTGCCGCCGCCGCCACCGATCGATTGAACAATAATTGCGCGTGCGTCATCGCCGGCGGTCCAGACCGCGCCAAGCGTATTGTCGTCATCGGCGATGAATTCATTGAGCCGCAGCGTCGCCTGCCCGCCATCGCCGCCGCCTCCGCCAGAGCCACCGGTACCAACGCCGATCGTACCGCCCGCATCGGCGGACAAGCTCACCGAATCCGACGTATTCAGACCGCCACTGCCGCCGCCGCCGCCGACACTCTGGGAAATGATGCCGTCGCTGCCGCTATCTGACGTCACCGTGAACCCGTCTACGCCGAGTTCGACATTTCCTGCATTGCTGCCTGTGCCGGCACTGCCGCCGACACCGATACTGCTCGCCCCGGCGCCGCCCAGGCTGACCGAGAGGCTGGAGCTGATATTGATGCCGCCATTACCGCCGCCACCGCCAACGCTCTGGGCGATGATGGCATCGGAATCGGCGCCCGTGGTCCAGACATCGCCTGTCACTTGGGCGAGGACATTGCCGCCGCTGCCGCCGCCCGCACCGGAACCGCCGACACCAACGGCCACACCGGCCGCAGCACTCCCCGAGGCCGTCACGGCCCCCGAAATATTCATCCCGCCAGCGCCGCCGCCGCCGCCCACACTCTGAGCCAGAAACCCTCCGGCCTGGTTGCCATGGGTGGTGATATCGCCGCCGGTCGCGTAAACCTCGCCGCCATTGCCGCCGGTGTCACCCGCGCCGCCAACACCGACCGAGACGGCGCCCGCCAGCGATCCGCTGGCTGCGACACTGCCGGAGATATTATAGCCACCGGTGCCGCCACCGCCGCCAACTGACTGGATGACAACGCCAATCGACCGGTCACCCCAGGTCTCGACCGGGCCGCCCACAATGCCACTGACCGAGCCGCCCTGGCCGCCACCACCGCCTGTGCCGCCAACGCCGACCGAAGCCGCGCCGCCGATCGAGCCGGCTGCCGCGACGGAGCCGGTGATATTGAAGCCGCCATTGCCACCGCCGCCGCCGATCGACTGGATCAGGGCACCGCGGGAATCGTCGCCGATCGTCGTGATCGCGCCGTCGTAAGTCGCGTCAGCGACACCACCATCGCCGCCATCGCCGCCGGATCCACCCACACCCGTTCCGACAGACGCGGCGCCGACACCGGCCGCGGTGATCGAGAGTGAGGTCGAAAATCCGCCATTGCCGCCGCCGCCGCCGACCGATTGCGCCAGCAAGCCGGTCGAGAACTGTCCGCCGGTATAGATTGAGCCACCCGCGTCGAGGGTCACCAGACCGCCATTCCCGCCTAAACCGCCGGACCCGCCGACGGCAAGCGCGAAGGAGGCACCGGCCACGCCGGCGCCGGTATAGGTGATGGTCGTGGCGAAACCGCCCGTGCCGCCGCCGCCGCCGACCGACTGGGCCAGAATGCCTTCAGAGAAATCGCCCAGGGTCAGAATATCCGCCAGTCCATTGATCTCGACCAGACCACCGAGACCACCGGAACCGCCGGAACCGCCAATCGAGACGCCTTGGCCGACCATGGCGCCGATCGTGGCCTGGGCAGAAAATCCGCCATTGCCGCCGCCGCCGCCAACCGATTGGGCGAAAATGCCCCGGGCGCGATCGCCGACAGTGCCGATAAAAGCCGTGAGCGGTGCCGCTGCCAGGCCAGAGCCGGCCGTCACTTCGAGCAGATTGACCTGAACCAGACCTCCATCGCCGCCATCGCCGCCGGCGCCGCCCAAGGTGACGCCCGAAAACAGGCTAAGTGAGCGACTGGAACCGCCATTGCCGCCACCGCCGCCAACCGATTGCGCAAAAATACCGTGTGAATCATCACCGGACAGGACCAGCTCCGTCACCTCATCGACCAGGCCGGTGGAGATAAAGCCGTAATGATTGACGATCACCGTCCCGGAAGCGCCGCCACCGCCGCCAATGCCGCCAATCGAGAGCGCCGCACCGCCCGTGGTTCCGCCATCACCGCCGCCGCCGCCAATGGACTGGGCCTGGATCGCGCTGGACATATTGCCAGCCGTCAGGACGGTGCCGCGATTGGTCACGGTGACATTGCCGCCGGCGCTGGCCGAATCCCCGGCGGAATTAGCGGCTGGATCCGTGCCGCCGCCATCGCCGCCGAGCGTGATGAGGCCATATGAATCACCACCCGAGCCGCCGCCGCCGCCGATCGACTGGGCGAAGATTCCGCGCGCGAAATCACCCTGCGTGACGATGACGCCGCCATGATCCACCGTGACGGTATTGCCAAAGCCACCGGCGCCGCCGCCGCCGCCCAGCGACTTGATCCCGCCGGCCGAGGAGCCAGAGCCGCCACCGCCGCCGACCGATTGGGCAAAGATGGCGTCACTGCCGCGTTCCAGGGTAAAAATGGTGGCGCTGGCACGGGTCGTGACCGAGACCAGGCCGCCATTGCCGCCGCCATCGCCGCTGCCGCCGAAGGCAAACACGCCGCCCGTAGCGCGGGCGCTGCCGCCGCCGCCGCCAACCGATTGAGCAAATATTCCCCGGGCGTCGGTATTGGTCGTCACCACCAAGCCTGCAGCATCAACCGTAACAGCGCCGCCGGTATTGCCCGCCCCGCCTGTACCGCCGAGCGCCAGAATGCCGCCCGACCAGCCGGCATTGCCGCCGCCGCCGCCGATGGATTGCGCGAAGATCGCGTGCGCATCGACGCCGGTCGTGGCGACCGAAGAATCGGCCTGCATGAATACGCTGGCCGAACCGCCAATACCGCCGGCGGCACCCGTCGAGCCGAGCGCGACCAGGCCGGTGCTCGAACCGCCATTGCCGCCGCCGCCGCCTACCGATTGCGCAAACAGACCGTAGGCGGCCTCGCCAAAGGTTATGACGCTCGAGCCGGTTTGCGACCGCACAATGGCGCTGCCGCCCGCACCGCCCGGTGCACCGGCCGATGAGAAAGTCCACAGCCCGCCAGCCGAGCCCGCATTGCCGCCAATGCCGCCAACACTCTGGGCGCTGACACCATAGGCGTGGGCGCCATAGGTCGTCACCGAGCCGAAATTGACCGCCTCCGCCGCGCCGCCATCGCCGCCAACATCGCCGTCGCCAGCGGCGCCGAACAGGCCGTAGCTGCTGCCAGCCACGCCGCCACCGCCGCCCAGGCTCTGGGCGAACACGCCAATCGAGCCCTCACCATGAGTGATGATCGTGCTGTAATTATTGACCGTCGCTGAGCCGCCGCTATTGCCAACGCCGCCGGTTCCCCCCGAGCCCAGGCTCAAAATGACATCGCCGCCCGCGCCGCCAATTCCGCTGCGGCTCTGCGCGACGGCTCCATGGGCCTGAATGCCGTATGTGGTGATATTCCCGACCCGCGAGGTGAGGACGACCGTACCGCCCGCGCCGCCGGCGCCGCCGGCCGCCGCACTGGCTCCGGCATAACCATCGCCGCCATTGCCGCCATTGCCGCCCAGACTGGTGGCGATTACACCGGCGAGCCGGTCGGTGTGGGTAACGATATCGCCGTGCGTGTCCGGCACTTCCCACGTATTTACCAAGCCGGGCTGACCGCCAGCCCCGTTATTCGCCTCATGAAAAGGATAGCCGTCTCGCCCATTGCCGCCGGACGGGCCGAAGCGATGGACCGCGACAGAATTGAGGTCGCCGGGGCCTGGCGCTGGATCGTTCAGATCATAGGCAAGCCCGGTGCCGCGGGCATCGAGCTCGCTGGCGAGATTGACCATGCTGCCGTTATCGAAAGTGACGCTTTCCAGCTCGCCATAACCGTTCAGCACAACGGCCGTGACTTCAGCGATCACACCCGTCGTCGGGTCTGTGATCATGTCACCGACGGCGACGACGCCGGCATCAGTGGTGCCCAGGACTATATATTCGCTATCATCAAAGCAGCCGAACCCGCAGAGTGATAAATTCTGGGCCAGAAATCCGCCATCGGGCAGAACTTCGGTGATGGTGAGAAATCCGATCCCGCGGACGAAGATCTGATCGCCGACATTGCTCTGCGCCACGGCCTGCCCGGCACCCGCAACCAGCAAGGCACCGGAGACGGCCAAGGCCGTGCCCAGCGAACTGAGGCGGCTCAACATCGTATGAGAGAGCAGCGCGTCCTTGCGGCCGAGCGCGGCAGAACCGAAACCGGAAGCTTCAGTCTGCGCCAATATACCGGCCTTATTTTCAGTGATCAGCTTGGTCATTCAGCGTCCCCCCGGAGCGAATTTCAAGTTGTGCTCGCAATCGAACACAAGATTCGCCTCCGAAGCGACGAGAATAACGCTTGATTTCGCTAGGAGTTTTCGCAGTCCCATCGATTTTTGTCTAGCAAAAACGCTTTCCAGCGACTGCGGTGACCGGCCGTTATCTAGCCGAAGTAGTGGCAGGCATTTTCACACACACATGGCCTCTTCACCGGCCCGCCACCGGGGGTGGATCCGGTCTTGCCCAGTGTGGCCCCAAATTTTCGGCGCCCTGCGGCCGCGCTACCCGTTCTGGGAGTTCGCTCCGGACGGAGGGGGGTGAACCTAGTCTGGCGCTCAGTGGTCTCCGGAGTTCGTGCAGTTCCGGCTCCGCCACCCGTCTTGAGGGTTCGCTCCAGACTGTATGGCGGTGCTGTCAGACGAACGCGAACCGGTCTCCGAAATCGACCACCGACCTTAACTCAGGCCACGAGTTGGCGCCATTCGGCCAGAGCCGCGGATCGGTCTTGCTTGAATGTTTCTCTGCGGTTCAGGTGACGTTCGTGGCTGAAGTGGTTGTGGACGGATGATTGGGCTGAGACGAATTTCTGGAGCGTTTCAAAGCTGCGGAACTTGCCCATCGCTCGCTCCTTAAGGGCAAGCAATGCCCGGGAACACCGGAGCGGACTGGTCTGGGCGGGTGCGGCGCAGCGTGTCTTTTCGTGAGCCCCTGATGGCGGTCTGGTGTGACATTGATGCTCACCAGGCGGGGCCTTGCGTGAAGGTTCAAATATTCTTGTTGAGTTCAAAAAGCGCGTTAAATCAATTTGTTGGTTATATTGCATGCCATGACCACCCGGATTTGAGGCCGACTCCCGCGTTTCGCGCGCCACAATCGTGCGCCGGGAGATAATTATACGCGAAGACCGGGCGTAGGGGATTGGGCGGCCGACCCTCACCCCTCGCGGTAAGGATCCGCCTGGCTCTCGAACAGCTCCGCATAGAGCCCGCCCGCCGCGATCAACGCGTCATGGGTGCCGGCCTCGATCAGCTTGCCCTTGTCGAGCACGATAATCTGGTCGGCATAGCGCAGATTGGAGAGGCGATGGGAGATCAGAATGACGGATTTTCCATCCAGCGGGCGCTGCATGAATTCGGCTTCGGCGGCCGGGTCCATGGCGGCAGTCGGCTCGTCGAGGATCAGGATATCGGCTTCATCATTGAGGTAGGCACGCGCCATGGCAAGGCGCTGCCACTGGCCACCGGACAGATCATGGCCGTCGATGAAATGGCGCGACAGCCGTGTGTCGAGACCGGCGGGCAATTCGGCGATCAATTCCTCGGCAAGGCCAAGCCTGGCGGCGCGTGCCAGACTGGCCTCATCGGCCTCGACCAGGCCGACCCCAGCGGCGATATTGTCGCGCGCGGTCAGCTTGTAATTCATATAGGGCTGAAACATCACGCCGAGCCGCCGCGCCAGCGCGCTGCGCTGCCAGCCGCTCAGCTCGAGCCCGTCAAGGGTAACGCGGCCGCGATCGGGCGCGTAGAGGCCCGTGGCGAGCTTGACCAGTGTCGTCTTGCCCGAGCCATTGGCGCCGACAATCCCGAGCCGGCTGCCATGCGGCAGATGAAAGCTCACGCCGTCCAGTGCCGGGCGTTTGCGGCCGGGATAGCTGTAGCTGACATCCTCGAAGCGCAGCCCGTCTGCCGGATCAGGGCCGGCGACCGCGCCCTTGCTGCGATCCTCCTCGGGCAATGCCAACACCGCGAACAAATTGGCGACATAGAGCAAATCCTCGACGACACCGTTGAAGGCCGCCATCAGGGAAGAGACATTCGCCTGCCCCTGTTTGAGCAGGCCGACCAGCATGACCATCTGGCCAAGCGAGATCGCGCCACCAATCGTCACCCAAACGATCCAGACCTTGCCGCCCAGAAACACCGCCGAGCTGAGCACGCCCAGAGCCGAGGCAATCCAGGCCTGGCGGGCATGCAGGGCGCTGTCATCGGCATGCAGGGAATGGAACAGCTCGCCATAGCGGCGCAGCAATTCATCGCCAAAGCCGAAATGCAAACGCTCGCGCGCCGCCGCCTCGGTGGTGATCAGGCTTTCCAGATAGCTGCGCTCGCGCATTTGCGGCGATCGGCCGGTATAGAAGCGGTAGGCCGTGCCGGCGAAGCGAAGATTACCAAGGAAAAGCGGCAGTCCGCCGGCAACCACCAGCAAGAACAGCCAGGGCGAAAAACTCGCCAGCAGGGTCGCAACCGAGGCCAGGGTCAGGCCCTGCTGGGCCGCGTCGAACAGGCGATTGACCAGATTATAGGGCCGGCTCGCCGCATATTGCCGCGCCAGCAGGAATTGCTGCTGGATCGCCGCATCCTCGACCTGAGCCAGTGACAAGGCTGTCGATTTTCCCAGGATGAGCGAGGTGACGGCAAAGCCGAGCTCGGCGTGCAGCCGGGTCTTGTAGAAGGTCAGGAGGCGCCGCGCGGCGAGCAGGACGGCGAGCGTGGCCGCCTCGGCGGCGACCCAGATCAGGGCCAGGTCCCGATCGGCGGGACTGGCGCTGTCCATGGCCGTCACGACGCCATCCATCACAAGTTTGGACAGGTAGAGCGCCAGGGCAGGCAGCAGCGCGACGAAGACCGTCAGGCCTGCAATCAGGATCGTCAGACCGCGGCTGGCCGACCAGGTCAGGCCAAGCGTGCGCCAGGCATGCCCGATGGCTTCGGAAAAACCGGGCACCGGCGACGTCACGCTTTCGTCGGGGTCACCGGGAGTGGACATGATTATCTAGGCCACGCGAACCGATTGCGTCTCGGCCTCGGCCGTCATCGTCGCCGACAACACCGCACCCTTGTGCGGGAAAGGCGCGGCCGGGACCGGCCGGTCGAGGAAGTCGGACAGCTTGTTGAAGCCCTCACCGGAACAGATATCGATGATCAGAAGGTCCTCGGGCCGGTCCTTGAAATATTCCATCACCGAACGGACATGCTGGTCATAGACCATGGAGAAACGTTCCGGATCGAAATTATAGCAACCATAGACCGCGGCACGCAGAAATTGGCGCATCCGCAAATGGATGCCCTCATCGGGATCGTCGAAATCCTTGAAGGCCGGACGATTATACCAATGGCGTGAACACGAGGCGAGCCAGTCATCCTTGTCGCGGACGGTGAGGATGAATTTGCTGCCCGGATAGAGCTTGTCGAAATGGGGATAGAAGGGAATGGTCGTGATATCGGTCAACCCGTCGAGATCACGCAGCAAGGTCAGATCATATTGCGCATTGGACAGCTCGATATAAGTGTCCTCATCGATCGGATAATGCGAGCAGTCAAAACCGAGCATTTGCAGGGCGCCGGTCAGGCTGCGCGTGCCGGTGCGGCTGAGACCGAGACCGAAGACTTTCGGCTTCTGGGCGCTCTGGCCATAGGCGACACGGCCGCGATTTTCCATCAGCCAGCCGTCGAGTTCCTCGCGGCTGAACTCACCCTTTTCCTCAAGCCCCATGCGTGCGATTTCGGCGCTGGCATGGTCGGGAAGGGCTTCGATGAAATCATGCACTTCCTGCGGTGTCGCCGAGGCAGGCACGGCATTGCGGGCGAACTCGACCGCATGGCGCGCCATTGTCAGATCGCACATCTGCCCGTCCTGCGACTGCCAGGCCCGCATCGCCCGGGTCAGGCGTTGCGCCTGGATTTTGGTACGGCTGCGCAATTGGCGCAGGGCGTATTTCATGAAGACATGATGATAGGCCTGAAAATGGTCGTGCAGAATGTCGAAATTGCGGAATTGCTTGCTTGAACCCAGGGGCTTCATCGCCAGATTGCGCAGACGCGACTCCGGGCGCAGCACGTATTTGAGATCATTCTCGGGCACTTTCGTCGCTGCCATCGCGCGCACGACATCGATGCGGGTGATATGGACGCCGCAATGCAGCCGGCCGCGGAAACGGTCACTGACATAGGCGTCGACATAGGGTGCATCGCAGGCATCAATGAAGGCGCGCATATCTTCAAGGATCAGGCAGTCGGCATCGACATAGACGACATAATCGCAATCATGCTCGATCTGAAGCATCTGATTGACGCATTCCGTGAAGGGCCGAACATCGTCGAGGATGAAGGTGTTTTCGGGCCGGATATGCTCCTGTGCCAAGGCCAGGGCGACGTCGCGCGTGCGCTCGTCAATCTGCCGGAAAACCAGGTCAACTTTTGCCATAATCTGTTTACGCTCCAACACTGAACTGCGTGTTCAACGATCCGGCAAGCTCTTCAAACAAGGCCAGATGCGCCGGATCGAGTTCCTGCTTCCAGCGCAGATCGATTTCAATTCCGCCGGAATGATTCTCGTAATAGGCACTGGTACGGTCCGTCAGGCTGACGAAAGCCTGTTCGGGATCGTCAAACCGCGTCTTCGCGGCGATGAACTGGGTGCCGCTATTACCACCGAGAACATGATGCGACTGCTCGGCGAAACGCAGCATGGCCGGCTCGAAATCGATCTGCATCATATCGCACACGCGGCGAACTTCAGCCTCGGTCCGGGTCGACAGGTTTTCATAGCTGATCTGCAATTTGGGCCCCTCGAACCGGTCGAACAGTGCCTGACTCAACACCATTTTACCCATCCACTGCCGAATCTGCGCCTCGGCACCGCGGTCCGGATATTTCCGGATCCGCGAATTGACCACTGCGCGTCCATCCCGGGTCAGGAAAAGCAGGAAAGCTTGCCCCCCGGCCTGGTTCATCTCGGCGGCACGCGCTTCGATCCATGCTTCATCTTTTGTCGAATCAATGATGACTGCGCGATGAACGTGAGCGGAAATCTGTTCATAAAGCGGGTTGTCGCGGTTCCAGCGGAAGCCGGTCCAGACCTCGCAGCCCTCGCCGCAAATCTTGCAAACCCGCTTGCGCAAAGGCTTGTTCTCATCGCCAAGATTGCGCACCTTGGCACCTTCGCCGACATAGAACGCCTTGGAGTGGCTGCCCAGAATCATGCCCAGCAAGGTCGACCCGGAATGCCCCGCACCGCACATCAGCACGGCTTTCAGCTCGTCAACGCGTTTCATGCTACCCCCTTGATCGGCCAATCCAGCCTTGAACGGACGGATTGTCACTGATGGCCGATGTGGAACTCCAAATCCTGCCCCACTGCAAGAAAAATTGCATCTCCGCCTGGCAAAGCAGGCGTGCGGCCGGGGGCGGCATGCTGCCACATCGCATTGCGTCGCGGTCGCACTATACCGGATAATCACGCACAAAGCGGAGAAGACAAATGTCCCGAATTCTTTTGCCAGCCCTCGCCTCGCTTGCCCTGCTGGCCTGTGGTGATGCCTCGGACCCGGCAGCGCCAAACGGCGCATCAGCTGCCGCCCAGTCGGTGACCACGCCCGCCAGTGCTGAACTGCCCGCGCCCGGCGCCGCCGCGGCGGGGCAAGAAGTCGCGCTTGCGGCATCTGGCCCCGACCTTGCCAATGGCCAGCGTCAGTTCCGGCGCTGCCAATCCTGCCACACCCTCAATGAGGGTGGCCGGCATACGGTCGGGCCCAATCTCTACGGCGTGGTCGGACATTCGGCGGCCAGCGCGGACGGGTTCAGCTATTCCCGTGCGCTGCGCGAGTCGGGCCTGAACTGGGACCGCGAAACGCTTGACGCCTGGATCGAAAACCCGCGCGAACTGGTGCCGGGCAACCGGATGAGTTTTGTCGGTCTGCGCGATGCCGATGATCGCCGCGACGTGATCGCCTATCTCGTGGCGACGAGCGGACAGGACGATTAGAAGCGGCGCCAGACCGAAAGGAATAGCGCCCGTTCCTCAATCGTATTCCGGCCCGCTGGCGTGACGGCTGCGCCGAGATGGTATTCGACTGCCCCGATCTCGCGGCCGACGGAGAGCTGTAATTTATGTTGCTCGAACGGCCGGGCGCCTGGACGGGCTGCGTCCAGACTCGCAACTGAAAACGTCTGCGCAAGCACAAGCCAGCGGCGGGCCGGCTGCCAACCCAATGTGAGATCAAGACGCGCCTCATCGGCATACACACCCTCGCGCTGACGATAGGCAAGCTGGGCATCGGCGAAGAGTTCGCGTGAGAGATTCCTGCCCCAGAGCGCCCGGACCTCCCAGGCATTGCCGCCATCGCCGAGTGGTTGATTGGAGATATTCTCGCCCTCGCCCGGCAGCATCACCATCGCCTGCAGCGAGATGACCTGCCGCGCGTCAGCGTGGAGCGCGCCGCGCAAGCCAATTTCGGTCGCCGCCAAACCTTGTGCACTATCAAAGTCCGGCCCGTTGCGGCGCTCCACGGTCTGCCATGCGGCCCGCGACACCAAGGTGATGCGATCGGTCAGCCCGTATTCGAGGTAGAGCGCCAGCTCATCCTTGTAGAAATATCCGTCATCGCGCCTTTGCCCCGCATCATCGAAGGACATGTCAGCGCGATCAAACAATGTCGTGGTGATCATCAACCCCTCGCCGCGCGGTTGCGGCCACGCCCCGGCTTGAGCGGGGGACGTGGCCGCGAACAGCGCGAGCGCCAGGGTCAGACGTCGAAGCCAGGACTTTCGCGGCGAACGCGGTCGAGCAGTGCCGCCCAGGCGATCTCCTTGAAGAACTCGTTGCCGGAGATCTCCGAGGACTGGCCAAACACGCGATCCTGCATCTTCTGATCCCATTCGATCAGCTCTCCGCCAGCTTGCGCCATCACCTGGATACGACACGCACGCTCCAGTAGGTAAATGCGAATATACGCGCTAAACGGGTGATCGCCAACCGACAAGGTTCCGTGGCTCGACAGGATCATCAGATTCTTGCTGCCAAGATCGGCGACAAGACGCTGTTTTTCATCGGCTTCCAGCGCAATGCCCTCATAGCCGTGATAGGCCACATCATTGAAAATATTCATGGCGAGCTGGGAGATAGGCCTCAGCCCACCCTTTTGTGCCGCCACCGCGACGCCGGCATCGGAATGCAGGTGAAGTGCCACATGCACATCCTCGCGCGCCGCATGAATTGCGGAGTGGATGGTGAAACCGGCCGGATTGATGCCATAGCGCGAGGGCGGAAGCACATTGCCGTCCAGATCAACCTTGACCAGATTGGAGGCAGTCACGTCCTCATAGAGCAGGCCAAAGGGATTGAGCAGGAAATGCTCTTCCGGCCCGGGCACCCGCATCGAGATATGAGTGAAGAAGAGATCATCCCATCCATGCATGCGCACCAGTCGATACAGCGCCGCCAGATCGCAACGCGCTTTCCATTCTTCGGCCGAAACCTGATCCTGGACCGACAAGGTCGTTTGATCGTCCATGCTTACCTCCCGCAAGGTTTTTCGATTTTGTGATGCCAATCATCCGCCGCCCGGCAGGTCCGGTCAAATATCCTTTGCCAGACGCAGGCCGGAGAACTGCCAACGCGCCTGCGGCGGGAAAAAATTGCGATAGGTCGGACGGACATGGCCTTGCGATGTAGCGCAAGATCCGCCGCGCAGCACATATTGGCCACTCATGAATTTGCCATTGTACTCGCCAACCGCACCGGGCGCCGGCCGATAGCGCGGATAAGGCGCATAATCTGACCGGGTCCACTCCCAGACGCCGCCAAACATCTGACGCAGGCCGGAACCCGGCTCGCAGCCGCCGGGATGCGCCGAAAAGCCCGGCGCAGCGAAACGCCCGTCCGGTCCCGCGGCGTGCAGGGCTGCATATTCCCATTCGCGCTCGTCGGGCAGACGGGCCCCGGCCCATTCGGCATAGGCGGACGCCTCATAGAAGCTGAGATGCGCAACAGGCGCATCCGGTCGCGGCGCCACCTCGCCATGCAGGGTGAATTCGCGCCACATCCCGTCGCGCTCATGCCAGTACAGAGGCGCCTGCCAGGCCTCGGCATTGACCCGGGCCCAGCCATCCGACAGCCAGAGCGAAGGCGTGCGATAGCCACCATCGCGGATAAAGGCGGCATATTCCCCATTCGTGACCGGGCGGTCGGCCAGCGCAAAAGGTGTCAGGAGCGCCTCATGGCGAGGGCCCTCATTGTCGAATTGAAACGCTGTGCCCTCAGCCCCGAACGAAAACACTCCGCCATCGAATCCAACCCAGGACGCACCCGTCTCGTCGGCTGCGTCGGGGTCGTCGGCGGCGTCGGCGGCGTCGGCGGCGCCCGCGCCACGCTCGGCGAAGGCCTTCGGCGCAAACGGGTTGTGCGACAGGACATGCTTGATATCGGTCAGGATCAATTCCTGATGCTGTTCTTCATGCGCCAGGCCGAGGCGCAATAGCGGCTCGAGGCGATCAAGCGCCTCGCCTTCGAGCGTAGCGAGCAAACGCGACATGGCCTCGTCGACATGTCGGCGATAGCCCAGCACATCCGCCAGGCTGGGCCGGGAGAGAAAACCGCGCTGGTCGCGCCGATGGCGATCGCCGATCGCCTCATAGTAGGAATTGAACAAATAATTGTAGTCGCGATTATATTCACGATACCCGTCGAGGGCGTCGAGCAACAGGAATGTCTCCCAGAACCAGCTGGTGTGCGCGAGATGCCACTTGGTCGGGCTGACATCGGGCATGGTCTGAATCACCATGTCTTCGCAGTCGAGGCACTCTACCATTGCTTGTGTGTTCGCTCTAATACGCGAATATTCAACCAAGAGTATTGGTTCCGGCATATCCTTCACTCTCCGTGACCTCCCAAATCAGCCCCATTAACAAGTTTTCAAGGCAAGTCCGCCTTAATGCTACACAAGAACAAACAAACACACGCCAGGTCCATGGTCAGCAATTCAGCACAAGCTATAGCCCAACTCGCCCAATTGCGGGACCCCTCCAAGCGCGGTCAGCTTGCCATGGGCGTCACCGAAATGTGTCTGGCACAACAGCTTTCGCCGACTGCCGAACCGGTCGCCGGCGAATTATTGATCACGCTCTCCAGCGCAATCGACGCTCCAACCAAACTCGCCATGGTAGAAAAACTGGCGAGCTCGGAATGGGCGCCGCATTCCGCGATCCGGCATTTCGCTTTCGACGAAATCGATGTCGCCTGCATTGTGATCCGCAAGAGCCCACGGCTCACCCAGCATGATATGATCAGCCTCGCCGAAACCGGCTCGGTAGACCACCGGCGTCATCTGGCAAGCCGGCCAAATCTCGGCCCCGCCATCACCGACGTACTGGCAAAGCCGGGCGAAGCCATCATTCTGCGGGCATTGGCCAATAATTGCACGGCACAGATCAGCGATTCGGCGCTCGATATCTGCCTGTCCGTCGCCAAGGAACATATGAAGCTGCGCGAGGCGCTGGCCCGCCGGCACGACCTGTCAGCGGAATACGCGACCCAGCTTTGCATCATGCTGCCGGAAAACTGGCGCGAGGATTTGTACCGACGCTTCGGTCTCGACAAAAATTATGTCGAGGGCCTCGCGGTCAAGGCGGCGCTGAGCGCGACGCCGGCGGGCGCCGATAGCGAGGCGGCTCTGGCTGTTGATGCCGCTGAGAAATCCGGTGCCCTGTCGGGAAATTATGCCCTGACCGCCCTCCGGGCCGGCAAGGCGGCGGTGTTCGACCATGCGGTTGCCCGACTCTGCGGCCTGACGCCGGCGCAATGGCGCGTGGCACTGGCGATGGGCGGTGTTCGCGCGGCGGCAATGGCCTGCCAGGCCTGCGGCCTGGAGCGGACCGACTACCCGACCATCCACCGAGCCCTGCAACGGGGCGGACGCATGCACCAACAGCTTGAGGGCGACGCGATGAATGCCGCCGCCAATGTCTTCCGCATGTATGGTTCGGATAAAGCTGCCAACGTCTTGCGTCAGCTGGGAAGCAGGTCTTGAATACGCGCCGGTCATAACGGACGCTCTCTTGCCCCCTTCTCTCGCCTTTCTCGCCAGCCCCCGCCCCGATGCCAAAGCCGCCAAAACCCGGCTTGAGGAACTATACGGTCATGTCGATCTGACCGAGGCGGAGATCATCGTCGCACTCGGTGGTGACGGCCTGATGCTCGACGCCCTGCACGCCGCCATGAAAACCGGTGCCAGCGTTTATGGCATGAATTTCGGCTCGGTCGGCTTCCTGATGAATGAATTCCGCGAGGATGATTTGCTCGCCCGGCTGGCTGATGCCGAGCACGCCCGGCTGCACCCGCTCCGCGCCACAGGCGAAGATGTATATGGTCACCCCTTCCAGGGGCTGGCGATCAATGAAGTTTCACTGTTGCGGGGCACACGCCAGACCGCCAAAATCCGCATCAAGATCGATGGCCGCGCCCGTATGGGCGAGTTGCAGGCCGATGGCGTGCTGGTCGCAACGCCGGCCGGCTCGACCGCCTATAATCTCTCGGCCCATGGCCCCATCCTGCCATTGAACTCCAAGGTTCTGGCGCTGACACCCATCAGTGCCTTCCGGCCACGCCGCTGGCGCGGCGCACTCTTGCCCCATAGCGCCAAGGTCGGGTTTGAAATCGTGGAACCGCGCTTGCGCCCGGTCCACGCTGTGGCGGATAATCAGGAATTTCGCGAAGTGGCATGGGTCAACGTGGGCGAAGCCGATGACGTCACCCTGACAATCCTGTTCGATCGCGGCCGTGATCTGGCCGAACGTATCCTCGCGGAACAGTTTGAAAGTTAGTCTTGCTTAGGGCGGTGTTAAGCACCAGCTCCTAGAGTAATGGCAGGAAACTGAGTTCGCATCTGCACCGGCGAGACAATAAAAATGGCGCTCGAAGATATCCTGTCCCAGACGCGTGTCTTGGTCGTTGACGACAACGCGGCGCTGCGCGGCGTGTTGCGGGTTTCGCTGCAGGCTTTTGGCTGCGCCAAGGTGATCGAAACCGGTTCGGTTGCGCAGGCGCTCGAAATCCTGAAATCACAACCCGTCGACCTGGTCATCACCGACTGGAAAATGAAACCGCGCGACGGCATTGATCTGGTCAGCAGTATCCGCTCTCCGGTCTCAAGCCCCAGCCCCGGCCTGCCGGTCATCATGTTGACCGCCTATGACGGCACCGACCGAATTCGCCAGGCCCGCCGGGCCGGCGTCAATGCCTTCCTGATCAAACCCGTCACCGCGTCCGCGCTCGCCAGCTGTCTGCGCGACGTGCTGACCGGCGATCATGGGTATGTGGAAACCGACGATTATGTCGGCCCCGAACGCCGGCAGGCTGACAGGTCGGACCTGATCGGTCCGGCAGCCCAACTTACCGCTTCCCATTAAGAGGACCTCACGCATGGCCAAACCGAATCCCGATGTCGAGATGATTGCAGCGCCAAACATGCTGCAGATCAAAATCGGTGGGCCGATTGGCGCCGCTGACCTGCACCTTATCGAGAAGGCGGATAATGCCCTCAATGATATGCGGTCTGATTTCGCGCTCTGGCTCGAGGATGAGGTCGAGAAGCTCGAGAAATCAGCGGATATCGTTCGCAAAGAAGGATTGAAGGGCAAGGAGGGCGAGGATCTCTTCATTCGCGCTCATGATCTGCGCGGTCTCGGCTCGACCTATGATTTCCCGATCATCACACGCATTGCCTCATCCATGACCAAGATGATCGACATGTCGGAAAAACGCGATGTGGCGCCAATCGGCCTCGTGCTCGCTCACGTCAACGCCATTCGCGCTGCCCTGGTGCAGAACATCCGCGACAGTACCGATCCGGTCGCTGCCGAACTGGCGGGTCAACTTGAAGTGATGGCAGCGGAATTCGCAGCGCCCTGGGAAGACTAGACTCAGCCGGCTGCGGCCATGGGCTGAGCGTCTTCGGCGAACCGGCGCAGCATATAATCCAGATCTTCTTCGGGGATGCCCTGAAAGCGCGTGATGGCCCGCTCCGCCAGCACGCGGCGGAAATGTTCGCGGCTCTCGCCGTCATGGGGCATTTCTGTCGAGTGATAGACGTCGAGGCCAGCGCGGATCGCCGGATAGAGGCGCGGCGGCATGCCGGTGCGATCATAGATCGCGCGCAGGCCAAGCGGACCGGCATCATGCACCAGCAGCCAGGCCTTCGCGTGCGGCAATCCCGACAACTCCGCAAAAGCATGCTCGACAAATGTGACATGTCCGCGGAATAGCGCGCGCAGCACCAATGACGGCGTCAGCCGGCTATTCATCCGCAATTGTTGGACAAAATGCTTCGGATTATGAGCCAGGCCGGCCTGATCCACGAGATCGATTGTTGCGCGCTCGCGCGTGCCCTCGGCAATCTCGACAGCGAGTTGCGGCGGAAGGGCGTGATTTTTGACCAAACGGTCAAGCGCCTGATCGCTGATGTGCGAGATCAGTCGCTCGGTGATATCCAGCGGCAGGTGGGAACGCGCGACAAAGGCATCCATGATCGGCTGGCACTCACAGAATTCGCTGAAAGCGCGCTGGTAAGCGGCCTCATCGAATTCGGCGCCATCATTCGATGCGGCAATTCCGACCGCTGCCTCGTCTTTGGAATCGAGAATTTCATGCACGACAATCGGCGAAATCTTATCGCGCGCCGCCACGGCGCAAAGCTTGGCCGAACTCGCACCATTGAGGACTTCAATCAGGTCCTCATCAGTCAGTATGGGAGAGGACAGCAAGACAGGTGCGGCAACGGAGTCGACGTCTGCCGCCAGTTTAACGGCGATGTCGTGCGGCAAATTGGGCGATTGACGCAGTGTGACCGCCATCGCCCGCCGAACCAGCTCGGCCGCGTCACGCGCGATCAGTTCCAGAATGTCGCGGGCCGCCGCGCGCTCAACATCGGTCAGGTTCGCCCCGTCGATGCGGTGACAGATCTTGCGCGCCGCCAGGGCGCGGTCTTCGGGCGTCTGTCCACGCACAAGGCGTCGGACATCGGTTTCTGTCAGGCGATTACGGAGCGCGACGACGGTCATGGTTTTCCCGAATTCTTTCAGAACTTAATGAAGCCTAACGCCGACATGCTTAATGAAAGCTTGCTGGCGCACCGATCCGTTTACGACTCGCGCACACGTCCGGCGGCCGGAGCATCAAGCGAAGCGAGAATTTCGACCAGGGCCGGTGACAATTCGCCATCCCCCACCCGTTGGCTGCCCGGATTGATCCGGCCTGCAAAGAGCCCGCCCGGCGAGCCGGAGCCAGACCGCGGCACCATGGCCTGGGCAGGGCCCGTGGCAGGCAAATTGACGACGGGCCGCTCATGCGTCAGCGACGCCAGCACCTCACTGGCCGAGCGGGCGCGCGAACCATCATAGAAAATCGGCCGATTGGCCTGCGCCGCTTGCGGAAACAATTCGTCAGCCCGCATGCCAGGCGAGCCCTCTGCGGCGGCGATCAGCCCTGCGGCGCCATTGGCGCCGAGGAAATGTGCGGCATAGAGCTCGCCGCCGGAAGCCGGACGGCCCAGTCGCGATTCAATGACCTGGGCGTTTTCCGAGGCCAGCTCGCCAGCCATGCGGGCCGCGGTTTCAGGGTCGAAACGAAGATCGAGAATACGGGCCCGTTCGGCAGGGTCGGAGACGGCAAGCCGGCCATTCCCGTTCTGGGTGATGGATTGCGCCGCATCGCCATGCCCGTGCTCGGCACCGTGACGCTGCATCACGCCCAGCCAGGTCTGCTCGATGAACTGATACATGCCCGCAGCACTGGAGGTCGAGGCCTGCGCGCTGGCGTCGAAATTGCTTTCCCGCGCCGCCGTGCGCAGCAGGAAGTTGAAATCTGTGCCGGTCTCCTGCGCGGCCTGACGAATCAGGCGCGTCGTGGATTCCTGCTGGCTTATTTCAATCGGGCTGACCACGTCAGACCTCCGCAATTTTGCTGAATCGATTCGTGGTCAAGCATCGCGCCTTTACGCCTAACCGCGCGTTAACGATGATTATGCTTGCCGGCGTCCGCGATGTGGTAATCTGTTGCAGAGGGACGACACCGAACGGGAGTTCAAGATGAAACGGAACCACATCACCGTCGCCGCGGCGCTGGCCGGACTGCTGGCTTTAAGCGCCCCGGCCGCCGCCGAGCGCATTCGCCTCGTCAATATCAATGGTTATAGCGTGATCGACAATGAGCATCTGGTGCTCAATGGCGGTGCCAGCCGCCATTACCTCGTCACCCTGCGTCATCGCTGTCCGGGCCTGCGCTTCGGCGCCGAGGTCGGCACCAGCTTCCCGTCGACGACGACGCTTTACACCCCCTTCCTCGAATATGTGTACACGCGGGATGATACGCGCTGTTTCATCGACACGATCGAGGAGGTTGATAACCTGGATGCAGCGCGGGCCCTGATCGAGCAACGCAGCTCTGCCGACGGCGACGCCGCGACCGGAACGGCCGCCGAGACGCCAGGCTGAACGCATCGCGGCCCCGGCATGTCGATGTGGGTCTGCCTGCCCAGCCCCGGCGCGCTCGTCCATGCCTGATAAGGAGACTGTGACTCCGGATTCAGCGCGGCCTCACTGACACGGCAGATTTCGGGATGCGTGATGGTGAATGGTACCGCCTGACCGAATTGAACGGTCGACCTCTAGATCCACATTCTAGCGCTCTAACCAACTGAGCTAAGGCGGCACCGGGCACGCTCCTGATACACAGGGCGTGAGGCGCGGGAAACTAGCGCCACCATCGTGCGGTGGCAACCATGCAATCAGGCCATTAACAGGCCAGGTTCAGCCAGGCTCAGACATAGCCGCGCGCGGCCATATGCGTCCGCATCGCTTCAATCCGATGTTCGTCGGATGGGTGGGTCGAGGCGAATTCCAGCTGGCCGCCCTCATGGATGGTCGACATCGCGATCCAGAAATCGATCGCCTGACGCGGATCATAGCCGGCAGCGACCATGTAATCGACGCCGAGCCGGTCGGCTTCGTATTCGTGCTGGCGTGAATAGGGCAGGATAATGCCAAGGCTGACGCCCATACCCAGCGCGGCGCCAAGCTGGTCGCTATAGGCGATATCGGCATTGCTGTTGAGCGCCGAGGTCACCAGGCTCATGCCGATCTGTGCCGCCATTTGCTGGCTTGCCCGTTCAGCCGAATGACGCCCGGCAATATGACCGATTTCATGGCCCATCACCGTGGCGACATGGTCGTCGGACTCCATCAAGTCGAGAATGCCCTTATAAAACCCGACCTTGCCATTGGGCAGAACCCAGGCATTGACGCTGTCGCTGTCAAAGACGGCGAATTCCCAATCCAGATGGGTCTGGCCGGAAGCATTGACTATCCGCTGGCCGACGCGGTCGAGCCGGCGCGTATAGGCCGGGTCGCGCGAGACCCGTTCACGCTGCAGACTTTCCTGCCAAGCCTGGGCCGATAATTGCGCCAGTTGTGCGTCGGATACCAGCATCAACTGGCTGCGCCCGAGGGCCGCGTTTTCGGCGCAGCCGGAGATGAATGGAAGCATCGTCCCGGCGGCCAGACCGATCAGAATTTCACGGCGGCGGATCAGTTCCGTCAACTTTCCCTTACTCATCTTCAACTCCCCCTTCGATTTTCCGTCAATTAACCGTAAGACTATCGCAGCGCTGCGGTTCCGTCGCGTCCGAAATTGGTTGGACGGTGATCGCGCGGCATCTGCGAGCAACCCGCCTGGAGTTCATTCCCATGACACGCCTGCTGCAATTCATCTTCGTTCTGATCGTGCTCGTCATCGGCGCCGCGATCATCATCCCCTTCGTCTTGCCGGCCTCCTTCTACCAGGACCGCGTCCAGCTCGCCGCCAGCGAGGCGCTGCATCGCGATGTCGCCCTGGACGGCGAGCTCGAATTGCGGCTGCTGCCACGCATTGAAATCCGGGCGAGCAATGTCTCGATCGCCAATACGGACGGGTTCGGAGAAGCTCCCTTCGCCGAAATGGGCGAAATGCGAATTGCCGTACGGTTGGAACCCCTCTTGTCGCGCCGGATCGAGATCGCCGAATTCGTGCTGATTGATCCGACGATCCGCCTGCAGCAGCGCGGTGGCCGCAATAACTGGACGATGGCCGCAGCGGGACAGACTCCGCCGCCTGCTGCCGAGGGCGGCTTTCGCCGTCCCGGCGCCCTGCCGTTCGAGGCGAATCTCGGCGATATCCGGATCGAGAATGGAACGATCAGCTATGCCGATGGCGCGCAGAGCCATGACATCACCGGTCTCGACGTCGCGATCAGCCTGCCCTCTCTGGACGGCCCGATGCAGCTGGACGGCGCTCTGAGCGCCAATGGCGAGCGGATGAGTTTCAGCGCAAACATCGCCTCGTTGCGCGGCTTTTTCGAGGGCCGGGAGACCGGACTCGTGCTCGATCTCGGCGGTAATCTCGTGACCGCGCATTTCGACGGAAATTTCCGCGAATCCGCCGACCTGTCCGTCGACGGCGCATTCAATACGAGCGTGCCATCGATCCGCAATCTGGCGCGCTTCGCTGGCGTCGACATGCCGCCGGGCGACAGTCTGCGCCGCTTCAGCACCGCTGGCCGCATCAGCGGCGATCCGCTCCACATCGCGCTGAGGGCGGATGCGATCCGGCTCGACGAGATCGCCGGCTCCGGCCGCCTCAACGTCAATCTGGAATCGGCCAAACCCCGCCTCGACGGCGAACTGACGCTGGCGACACTCGATGTCAGCCCCTATCTGCCCGAGCCGGTTGAAGATGCCAGCACGAGCCCTGTCGGGATTGCGCCCTGGAGCGAAGAGATTATCGATCTCGCCGGTCTCGGCCTGGTCGATGCCGATCTGCGTCTCAGTGTCGGCACGCTGAAATTCGGCGAGGTCGAGGTTAGCGATACCGATTTGCGCTTGCGCGTCCTGAATAGCCGCCTGGAAGCCAATCTGACGCAGATCTCGCTGTATCAGGGGCGCGGTACCGCCGACATCGTCGTCAATGGCCGCTCAACCAACCCGTCCTATTCGCTGCGCGCCGACCTGACCGGGCTCGACGCCGAACCTTTCCTGACCGCAACAGCCGGCTTTGATCGTCTACGCGGCACCGGCGCCTTGGAGCTTGCCTTCACCAGCGCAGGGGCGAGCCAGGCGGCGATCATGCAAAGCGTGGCCGGCAATGGCCAGTTCAGCTTCAGAGACGGTGCCATTACCGGCCTCAATGTCGCCCAGACCATCCGCAATGTCTCCAGTTTCGTCTCGGGCGGTGGCAATGCATCGGCCGGCGATGCAGAAACGCCCGCGGCCACAGGCGACAATGCCGAGACCGATTTCAGCGCCCTCACCGGCACATTCAATGCCAGCGCCGGGCGCATCACCAATACTGACCTGCTTCTTCTGAGCCCGCTGCTGCGCATCACCGGCACGGGCTGGGTCAATCTGCCCGACCAGACGGTGGATTACCGGTTGCAGCCGCGCGCTGTTGCCTCGATCCAGGGCCAGGGCGGCGATCGCGACCTGCAAGGCATCACTGTGCCCGTACGGATTCGCGGCAATTTCAACAATGTCTCGATCGGCGTCGATACCGCGGCGGTTGGCCAAGCCCTGCTCACGGGCGCCGTCAGAAATGCACTCGGCGGCTCGGGCAGCACGGCCACGACGCCGGAAGACGCGATCCGCAATACCCTGCTCGACGCCTTGGGCCTGGGTGGCAGTGGGGAGCCCGCAACCGATCAGCCGGCAGACGGAAGCGAGCCGGCCCAACCCCGGACCGAAGATCCGGCGCAACAACTCCTGCGCGGCCTGCTCAACCGTGGTCGCACCTCCCCGCCGCCCGATCCGGCGCCCGCAGAAGTGCCGGCGAATGATGACGGCAATGGCTAGGTCACATCGGCGCCGGGCGTCGAACCCGGCAGCCCCGGCGTCTGAATGCCGGCTGAATATGGCTGTCCGCTCGAGTTCAGCTTTCATCCGGCATGTTTATCGCGATACACTCACAAATATATTTCAAGGGAGACCACCGATGAAGATAGGTTATCGACTGGCGGCCATGGCCGCGTTGGTGATTGCTGGCGCCGCCGGCGCAGCTAGCGCCCAAGAAATCATTCTCTACGACCAGCCGAATTTCCAGGGCCAGAGTCTGAGCATCACCCGGCCGACAAGCAATCTCACCTCAATGCGATTCAATGACCGGACCAGTTCGTTCCGTATCGTGTCGGGCCAGTGGGAGTTGTGCGTTGACTCCAATTATTCGGGCGGCTGCTTCACCTATTCGACCGATGAGGCCCATCTCGGCCGCTATGACAATCTCTACACCGGCTTGCGCCCCGTCGCGCCAACCAATACTGGTCCAGGACGGCCTGGCGGTGGCAATTCCCTGACGCTCTATTCCGGGCCCAACTTTACCGGCCGCGCCCTGATTGTGACCGAATCCCAGTCAGATCTGAGCCGGCTTGGCTTTAATGATGCCACACAGTCGATCCGCCATAGCGGACGCGGCAGCTGGCGCGTCTGTGATGATTCCAATTTTCGCGCAGCCTGTATGCAGGTCACCGGTGACCTCCCCACAATTGGTGGCGGCCTGGCCGGCCGGATCAGTTCTGTGGAACCCGATTATAATGGCAATCCCGGCGGGCCTCGTCCCGGCGGCCCGGGCGGCAATTACGGCCCGCAACCGCGTGGCGGAGTATGGCTGTTCGACGGCCCCGATTTTACCGGCCAGCGCGTCGACATCCAGCAAGATACGACCAATCTCGAACGGGTCGGATTCAATGACCGTGCGGACAGCCTTGCCGTCGCGCGCGGCGAAACCTGGCAGGTGTGCGAGCACTCGGATTTTCGTGGCCGGTGTGAATATTTCGAAGGCGACAGTGTCGATGACCTGACGCGTTTCTATCTGCGCAATACGATCTCATCGCTGCGCCGCGTCGATGGTTCTTATGGCCACCCCGGCAATGGCTATCCCGGACCGGGCGGGGGCTCCGGCTATCCCGGACCAGGCGGTGATCGCGGCATGAATGTTCGCGGCGGCGTGCGCGGCGTCGATGCGGCCTTCTTCGCCCGCCCCGAAGTCAACGGCATGGGTATCGACCGCTGCCTTGGAGCCGGTGGACGCTTCTGCGACGAAGAAGTCGCTCGCCGTGTCTGCCGGTCGGCCGGCTATAGCCGGGCGGTGCATTTCTCGGTCGATCGCTTCAGCCGCAGCCGGACCTGGTTCATTGGCGCCAACCAGGAATGCCGGGCCGGACGCTGTGAGGCGATGGTCGATCTGCTCTGCAGCGACTAAACCGGGCCAGCCAGGCCTCTAACGACAGAACGCCGCCCCTCACCCGGGGCGGCGTTTTGCGTTGCGCACAGCGCCACGCCCATTCGCCCGTTTCACCCGCTGCCAAACCAGCGTATATTGGTTACAAACGAAACCAACTCTCGCTCAGGATTTCCGCCATGCCCGTCAACGACCCCGTCATCACCGAACAAACCCCGGCCGCGGACTTCACGATCGAGCAAAAATGGGATCGCTATTCAACTGAGGAGCACGCCATCTGGACCACGCTCTATGAGCGTCAGATGAAGATTCTCGGCAAGCGTGCCGTCCCGGAATACTTCAAGGGACTGGAATTACTGAATCTCAATGAGGGCGGCATCCCGGATTTCCGGCGCATCAATGAAAAACTGGAGGCCTTGACGGGCTGGACTGTCGTGACAGTTCCCGGGTTGATTCCCGAAAAGGAGTTTTTCGAACATCTCGCCAATCGCCGCTTCGTATCGGGACGCTTCATTCGCGATGGCGAGAAACTCGACTACCTGCCCGAGCCCGATATTTTTCACGATGTCTTCGGTCATGTCCCGCTGCTGACCCTGCCCGTTTTTGCCGACTATATGGCCGCCTATGGCCGCGGCGGGCTGCGGTCGATCGGGTTCGATGCCATCGAACAAATCACGCGCCTCTACTGGTACACGGTCGAGTTCGGCCTGATCAACACACCCGAGGGCCGGCGAATTTACGGCGCCGGCATCGTCTCCTCACGGGCGGAGTCGATCTTCAGCCTCGAGGCGCGCTCCCCCAACCGCATCCATTTCGACATCGAGCGCATCATGCGAACCGACTACCGCTATGATGATTTTCAGCAGAGTTATTTCGTGATCGACAGTTTCGAAGAATTGATGGAAGCGACCTATCAGGACTTCGAGTCGATCTATCAGCGCCTGCGCGGCCAACCGGATCTCAAGCCAACCCAGATCATCGAGGGCGACAAGGTCTATAGCAAGGGCAGCCAGGAATACGCCCTGGCCGGCGGCCTGCTGAAGCAGGCGGCGGCGCTGTAGATTTCTCGCAGCATGATCACGACCGCTTGCAGGGCATCGGCCATGTCGTGCGTATTTCTGGTGGAACAGGCGCTAGCTGCAGACCAGGCGCCGCCGGCCATCCGCTAGGGTTTCGATCGCAAGCGCCGCCGTATCCGCGATGGCGGCTTCCAGCTTCTCGCCGGATATCGGCTTGACGATATAGAAGCTGGCCCCGGCTTCGCGGCACTTGGCTTCCTTTTCCGGATTGCGCGCGCCGGAAAAAGCGCCGATCGCACCGCCATGCAGCACTTTCCCGGCCATTTCTATGAATTCGATCGGGTCATCGCCCGCCAATCCCATATCGGTCAGAACCAGCACCGGCCCGCCGGCCCGCCTGAACAAATAGGCCAACGCTTCTTCCGGATGAATGAAGCTCTCGAAATCGAGATCAAACCCGGCATCCTCGAGATCGGTCCGGAACAGGAAATGTTCGTCCGGATCATCATCGATCAAAATGATTGGTACGCTTTGGCTCACACCATGTCCCCACAACGGCCGCGATTGATGCGCCGCGATACCATCCTGATTCGGATCACATACTCCCAGTCTTTACAAAATATGCATCATCCGCGCTGGAAGGGGTAAAAGTCCGCGCCGAGATCGAGCACCACAGTCAGAGCATCAAGCGCCTGACGGCTTTCGACCAATAATTGCGGGTCGGCGAGGTCAGCCGGCAACAAACTCTCGCGATAGTGCCGCATCCCCCAATCATTGAGCGCCGCAAACAGGTCGGGGGTCATGATGATATTGGCCGAAAGCGCCTGGCGCTCGGCTTCGGTCAATACGACGCGCAGCCGCAGACAGGCCGGCCCGCCGCCATTGCGCATGGATTGCCGCACCGAGGCGAAGCGCACGGCGCCAATCGGGCCATTGCCCGCGACCAGCCGGTCACAATAAGCCCGGGTCGCAGGATTTTCGCGCGTCTCCTCCGGTGCAAGCAGGACGAGACGGTCCTCACCCGGGATTTGCAGCAATTGCGAATTGAACAGATAGGAGGTGATGGCGTCATCAAGCGAAACTTCGCTCGTCGGCACTTCGACGAAATCCGGTTCGAACAGGCCGTCGGCGGCACGGCGCACGGCGGCGACCGCCCCGTCGCGATCCTCGAAAGCCTGCTCGTGGTAGAAGAGGCAAGTGCGCGTGCCGACACAAACCACATCATTGTGGAAGGCGCCCGCCTCGATCGCGGTACGTGACTGTTGCAGCAAGACTGTTCGGGCTGGGTCGAGGCGATGCCGGCGGGCGATGGCCTCGCAGCTCTGGCGGGTCTGACGCGCCGGGAAACGACCGTCATAGCTTGAGGCGGCATCGCGGCCCCAGACCAGCAATTCAACGCCCGCTTCGCCATGGTTTTCGCACAGACGGACATGATTGGCGGCGCCCTCATCGGCGAAATCCGACTGGTAGGGCAAGGGTTCATGCACGCAGAAGCGTTCATTGTCTGCGAATATCCGCGCCAGCGCCCGGCGCGTCTGCGGTGCCTCGATTGCGCGATGCCCGGTCGTCAGCAGATTGGCCGGTGTGAAATGCACCCGACCATCGGCGCTGTCGGCCGAAGGTGAAACCATGCCGGCATTCGCGGCCCACATCGCCGAGGCCGAACTGGCACGGCGCAGCAGGTGTGGCGCATCGCGCGAAACCCGCTCAATGATCTGGGCATCGCTTCCCGAGAAGCCGAGCGATTTGAGCAGGGGTAGAAATGGCCGTTCATGCGGCGGCATGACGCCCTGAAGCAGGCCGATATCAGCCAGGGACTTCATCTTGGCGATGCCCTCGAGCACAGCCTCGCGCGGCGAGGACGCCAGGCCCTCGCTGCGCGCGCTCGCCAGATTACCCTCTGACAGGCCACCATAATTATGGGTCGGCCCGACCAGGCCGTCGAAATTGGCTTCAATGGCAGTCATGGCGCAGGCCTTTCATGAAATCAGTCAACGCCCTTGATGGCCATGTATTCCGGCTCCGGCGCTGCCTGGCTGGCGACGGGGAAGGCGCAATAATCAGCCGCGTAATAGGCACTCGGACGCAGATTGCCCGATTGGCCCGGGCCGCCGAATGGCATGTTCGAGGCCGCGCCGCAAGTCGGCCGGTTCCAGTTGACGATGCCGGCACGGCTCTCGACCCAGAAGCGTTCCCACAAATCGCGACTGTCTGACACCAGACCTGCCGCAAGGCCATAGGCCGTGTCATTGGCGACCTGCATCGCATCTTCGAAACTGGCGACGCGAATGACCTGCAACATCGGGCCAAACACCTCTTCATCGGGCACGTCGATACCGGTGACATCGAGCAGGCCGGGGCGCAGGAAGGCATCGCCGAGCGGGTCACGCTCGACCTTGCGCAGGGCAACGGCGCCGCGGGCGATCAGATCGTCCTGGGCATCGAGTACGGCCTGCGCAGCCCTGGCCGAGACCAGCGGGCCGATGAAGGGCTGAACCGCATCATTCCACTTGCCGATCGTCAACCGGTCCGCAAGCTCGATAATGGCGGCGATCACCGCGTCGCCGATCTCGCCGCGCGGCACGATCAGACGGCGGGCACAGGAACAACGCTGGCCAGCCGTGATATAGGCCGAATGGACCGCGATACTGGCGGCAGCGCGGGCGTCAGCGGCGTCCCAGATCACCAGCGGGCTATTGCCGCCCATTTCGAGTGCCAGCTGGACGCCGGGGCGACCTGCGAATTTTTCGTGGATGAATTTACCCGTGCCCCAGGAGCCGGTGAACAACACGCCATCGAGGTCGGTATTGTCGAGCGCCGCAGCGCCGGTTTCGCGCGCACCCTGGACCAGATTGATCACGCCAGCCGGCAGGCCGGCCGCATCCCAGGCGCGGATCATCGCCTCGCCGACGCCGGGCGTGATTTCAGAGGGTTTGAAGACGATCGTATTGCCGGCGATCAGGGCCGGAATGATGTGGCCATTGGGCAAATGGCCGGGAAAATTATACGGGCCGAGCACGAACATCACGCCGAGCGGCTTGTGCGCCATGCGCGCAAAACCAAAGGCGGTGTCGTTCTCATATCCGCCGGTGCGGGCGGCATGGGCGGCGATCGAAATATCGATCTTGCCGATCATTGCCCCGACTTCACCGGCTGTTTCCCACAAGGGCTTGCCGGTTTCGCGCGCAATCAGATCGGCGAGCTCGTCCTTGCGGTTCGTCAGCTCGGCCTTATAGCGTTCAACGGCCGTGATGCGGTCAGCCAGCGAGGTCCGGCCCCAGGCCGGAAAGGCGCGGCGCGCTGCGGCAAAGGCTTCGGTGACCTCGGCCGCGCTCGCGGCCTGGCCTTCCCAGACCAGCGTGTCATCGGCCGGATTGGTCGAGGTGAAGGCGGCGGCCGTGCCGTCACGCCATTGTCCATTAATGAAGTTCATCGCACTACCTCTATCGGCGCCAGAAACGGGCGCGCTCCCCGTCTTGCAAATCCATCGCCTGCATCACCTCATAGGAAATGCCAAGCATATCGCCATCATCGACGACCTCGACGGCGCAGGTGCGGAAATCTTCGATCCGGTCGGTCGACAATATGCCTTGAACGCCGCCAGCCGTCGTGGCGGCGTGGACTGTCACTTCGCGGCTTTCGCGCAGCGTCCGGATATTCTCGGTCCAGTTGGAAACCAGCGGACCCCCATCGAAAATGTCGACATATTTATCGTAGTGGAAGCCCTCCCAGCGCAGCAAATTCATCGCGCCGACGCCATCGCGATGCGGCTGGCCGATGACATCGCGCACGAGCTGCGGCAGCAGATCGGCATAGATCAAATGCTGCGGTCCGAGATCGAGGATAAATTGATTGTCCGTCGAGGCGCTGAGGCGATCAGCCTCGTCGAAATCCATGTGGAAGAAGGGCCGCGAGACGTGGTCGAAGAAGGGCGAAGAACCATCCTCGAGTACGACGCCGCGCAATTCGGCCAGCACTTTCTCGCCGAAGCGGTGCGGTGCGGCGGCCATCAACAAATAGCGCGACTGCGCCACGAGCCGCCCGGCGCCGCCGCCACGGCCGGCCTCGGAAACGAACAGCGTGCCAACCTCGGTCGAGCCGGCAAAATCATTGACCAACAACATGGCGTCCATATCAAAGCGCCGGTTTGCATCGACGGAATGCTGGGCGATGGTGATGATCTTGAAATCCCAATAGGGCTTGGACACGCCGACCATCGCCTTGATCGCCGAACAACCGATGATCTTGCCACTTTCAGTATCCTCCAGCATCAGCTGATAGGTATCCTCGGTCTGTCCTTTCGGGTCGGACAGATAGGCCGCTTCCGACTTCTCCAGCCGCTCGGCCAGCACGTCCCGTGAGACCGAAAGGCTGGTGAAACCGGTCCCGGCCTCTTCAGCCAGCAGACTCATGGCATCGATATCAGCCGCTTTGGCAGCGCGTACGATCAGCATTGTTTTCCCCGAACCGTCAGTCTTGTTGTTGTACCAGTGCGCGCGCTTCGCGGGCATCGAACCGGCCCTGCGCGAATTTCATCAGCATCACGGCCGAGAGCTTGGCGCGTTCCGCAAAGCTGGACAGCTTCACCATCTCGCGATCCGAGTGAATATCGGCGCCGCGCACGCCGAGCGTATCGACATTCGGGCAACCGGCCGCCCACAGATTATTGCCCTCGCAGACCCCGCCCGTATCCTGCCAGCGGATGTCGAGCCCGAGGCTCGATCCCGCGGCGCGAGTCCATTCGAACATTTTGGCATTGGCCGCGCTCATCGGCTTGGGCGGACGGGTAAAGCCGCCATAGAGCTCGGCGCCGATACCGTCGCGTATCCGCACCATGTCGAGCAGGCGATCGAGTTCAGCAAGCACCCAGATACGGTCATTGTCGGTCTTGACCCGGATATTGAAGCGCACCACGGCATTGTCAGGCACGACATTGGGCGGGCCGCCGCCATCGATGCGGGCGAGATTGAATGTGACGTCCTCGCGGCGGCCATTCAGCCCGTCCAGCTCGAGGCCGAAGGCGCAGGCAGCGGCGAGTGCATTGCGGCCGAGATGATGTTCGCGGCCGGCATGGGCGGCGCGGCCGGAAAGCTTGAGCGACCAATTGCCCGAACCCTTGCGGGCACCAGCCAGCGAGCCATCGGCCAGGGCCGGCTCATAGGTCATGCCGATATCGGCACGAGCGCCAATTTCCGCCAGCACCGGTGCAGAGCCGAGCGAGCCAATTTCCTCATCCGGACTGATCAGTACATCGACACCGATCTGGTCTTTCCAGGGCGAGCGTTGCAGAGCCAACAGCCCGTGCAGCATCACCAATATCCCGCCCTTCATATCAGCGACCCCCGGCCCATTGAGCGTGTCCTCATCCCATAGCGTGGTGGTCTGAAAAGCGCTGGAGAGCGGAAATACCGTGTCGTGATGTCCGGTCATGGCGATCCGGATCGGCGCCTCCGGCCGGATCCGGCAACGAAAAGACGGCGTATAGGGCTGTTCGTGCACGCGGCCATCGGATTCAACGACGGTCGAAGGCTGCAGCTCGACAGCATCGATACGGGCATCATCGAGCTCGCCAAAAGCGGAGACAAGGCAGCCCCGCATCCGTTCCAGACCGTCCGCATTGCGGCTACCGGAATTGATTGCGGACCAAGCCTTGACGGTCTCGATCATCGCATCGCTGCGCGTATCGACCCAGTCGAGGACGAAGCGCTCGTTAGCATTGAGCTCCAGAGGATTCAGCATGGCTCAGTGATAATGGTTTAAGTTTGGGGGTCTAGCCCCGGCGGACATACGCGCCGGGGCCAGACTGTCAATTTCCGCTCAAACCTTGTCGAGCGCCTGCGCCAGATCCGCGATCAGATCATCGGGATTTTCGATACCGACCGAAATCCGGACCAGCCCCTCGGAGAAGCCTTGGCGTTTGCGCAGTTCGGGATCAACACCGCGATGGGTCGTCGAGCCAGGGTGGCAGATCAGGGTTTCGGTACCGCCCAGGCTGACGGCAAGCTTCATGACCTGCAGGGCGTTCAACATCCGGAAAGCGCTGGCTTCGTCGGCAAGATCGAAAGCGAAGGTCGAACCGGCCGAGGTGCATTGCGTCTTGAAGACGTCGGCGTCGCGATTGCCCTCGCCGAGAAAGCCGAGATAGCGCACCCGTTTCACCTTGCCATGATCGCGAAGGAAGGCCGCAACTTTCTTGGCGCCCAGCGCTGCAGCGTCCATGCGGATTTTCACGGTTTCGAGCGAACGCAGCAGCATCCAGCACGTGTGCGGATCGAGATTGGTCCCGAGATAGCCGCGCAGACTGCGCACCAGCGCCATCGGCTCCGACGCGCCCAGCGCCGAACCGGCAATCAGATCACTATGGCCGCCGACATATTTCGTCAGTGAATAAACCAACACATCCGCGCCCAGTTTCAGGGGCGCCTGGCCGACCGGGCCAAGAAAAGTGTTGTCGACCACGATCCAGGGCCGTTTGCCCTGCTTCTCGGCGATCATGTCGGCAATACGATTGCAGGCCGCCAGATCGACCAAATCATTGGTCGGATTCGTCGGGGTCTCGGTATAGATGACCGAGACGGGGCCGAGCGCCATCGCTGTCTCGGCGGCTTCACGGATTTCATCTTCCGAGGCCGCTGCGAAGAAATCGACGCTCTGAATGCCGTAATTGGGCAGGAATTTGCGCAGCAGGCTCTCGGTGCCGCCATAAAGCGGTGTCGATTGCAGGATCACCGATCCGGAATGGGCCAGGGCCATCAAGGTCGTGGAAATCGCCGCCATGCCAGACGAAAACACGGCAGCTTCTTCGGCCGCATCATACAGCGCCAGACGGTCTTCAAGCACTTCCATATTTGGATTGTTGAAGCGTGAATACATCAGGCCGGCCGATTCAGGATCGCCCTCCTGAGCCTGGCCCAGCGCAACGCGGAAGAAGGAAGCACCCGCCTCGGCACTCTCGAAAGCAAAGGTCGAGGTCAGGAAAACGGGGGGCTTGATCGACATTTCCGAGAGCTTGGGATCATAGCCATAGCTCATCATCTGGGTTTCGGGGCTCAGCGTATGGCCGGCCACGGCATGTTTGCGGTAGGTCTTGTCGGGTTTACTCATCGGAAGGTCCTCGAAATCGCGCGAGACGGGGCCACCCCGCTGCGTGTCGGAGCGATTAGAACCAGCTTCGAGGCCGGGTCAAGTCTGTCCTGATGACGTCGAAAAAAGCCTCCAGATCTGCTCAGCTTTCCGGTATTCGCAGCACGATTATTCCAAGAAAAAGGGCGGCCCGGCAATAAGCCGGACCGCCCGATTTCAGACATCATACTCAATATTAGTTGAGGACGATGACCACTTCTGCACGACGGTTGAGCGGCTCGCGCACACCGTCTGGCGTCTGAACCGCATTGCGGGTTTCGCCAAAGGCTTCCAGCGAGATCGTGCTGGCCGGGACGCCGAGGCGAACCAGTTCATCACGAACAACGCGGGCACGGCGCTCGGACAGACCCACATTGTAGGATGCTGCACCGGAACGGTCGGTAAAGCCCGAAACCGAAACGCGTGTCACGCCGCAAGAACCGCGCTGGTTCGAAGCTTGTGCGATAACCGCACGCGCTTGATCCGTCAGGTCCGCACGATCCCACTCGAAGTAGACTGGGAACTGCACATCGTTACACACGACCGGTGGTGGCGGTGGTGGTGGCGGTGGCGGTGGCGGTGGTGGCGGTGGTGGCGGTGGTGGTGGCGGTGGTGGCGGTGGTGGAGCTGCGAAAGAATAACGCAGACCGATCCAGGCCTCATGACCGGCAAGAGCATCGACGCTCACACCTGGGTCAAAATCCGTGCCGCCGGCCGAGAAATACCGATATTCGGTATCCAGGGTCAGACGCTCGGAGAGCTCCCAACCGATACCGGCCATGACCTGCCAAGCGAATGGCGTATCATTGCCGGTCGCGACGACATAGTCAGCTGGGCTCGGATTGTTTGGCATCGTGCCCGCAGACCAACCCGCGAGCGAGCCATCGACACGAGCAAGACCAACACCAACACCGAGATATGGGTGGTAGGTGCCTTCAGGATTGAAATCGAACATGGCGTTCGCCATGACCGACCAGATCTGAAAATCGCTGAGGCTGTTCTCGAAGCTGCCAACTGCGCCAGTGTTATTATAACGCTGGGCAAGCTCGCCTTCGAAACGGAACCCATCGGCCCATTCATAGCCAAGGGCAACGGCTTCGCGCCAATTGCCTTTGCCGTTGATTTCGCCATTCAGCGAACCAGATACATCCGTATCGCCAGGGCCGCCGTAACCGACAGCACCACGACCATACCAGCCTTCGTCAGCGAACGCAGGAGCCGCTGCCAGGAAGGCTCCGACGGCGACCGCCGTAAAAAGCCGATTTTTCATTATACCCCCTCCGGAAGCTCGCGCCTCCTTGGTGTGAAAGTGTATTCCCGGAATCGTTCCGGAAAATTCGAAAACACCCCGTCCGGATATTTCCCATTCATTTCATTACAACAACCTGTCCAGCTTCGCTACCGGGAACTCCGAAAAAACACGTATCTGGTGCAAATTTCTCGCGTCGTTGCAGAGACGCTACACCTTTGCGGCGAAAGCTGGGCGGGGTCCGACGGACCGGATCGCGGCAATATCGACGAATTGCCCTGTTACAGCTTGTGTTTCGCCGGAGGTGGTGAGGTTGGCTGCCCGCCAGCCGCGCGGAGCCCCGAATGCTGCACTGCGGTATCACCTTGAGCGTGCACGGCCACGATAACCTACCGTGACAGGTTCGCCGGACCGTTCGACCGGGATGATTTGGTTAGTTGAGCGAGACCTGCGCCGCGCCGCGACTGGCGATTCGCCCGCCCTCCGGTTCCGAGGCCTGCGCATGGGCGATCTCGAACTGGCGGATAAGGGTTCCGTCCCGCCGATAAAGATCGTTGAGATAGCGGATATTGCCATCGGCATCACTGACAACGGTCCAGTAATTGATGTGGACCGGCAGACGGTCGTCGAGCCAGATCACCGTCGGCGTGCTGCCGGCAGCCACGCGCTCGATCTCCTCGCCACTCCAACCCTCCTGGCTGCTCAGCACCCACTCAGCGAGCACCAACGGGTCCATGACACGGATACAGGCCGCAGAAAAATCGCGCCGCGTCTCGGAAAACCGGTCCCGCTCTGTGGTGTCATGAATGTAGACATTGTGGCTGTTGGGAAAAATGAACTTCACCTCGCCCATCGGATTGCTGCTGCCCGGTGGTTGCGACATGCGATAGGGCCAACTCCGACCCCAGCGGCTCCAATCGATATCGTAAACCGAAATCTGGGTGCCGCTCGCATCATAGATCCGAAACCCCCTTTGGGCCGCCAGGCCAGGATTGCGGCGGAATGACTGAAACCGGGTTCGCGCGAGCCCGCCCGGTATCCCCCACCAGGGATTCAGGACGATATACTGCATGTCCTCGGAAAACTCCGGCGTCGAGCTGACTTGCCGGCCGACCATGACCCGGTGCCGGCGTGCCAACTGCCCGTCCTGCCAGGCCTCGAGGGTGAAATCGGCGAGATTGACGCGGATATGACGGCGTCCGGGATCTCTGCTCTGCCAGCGGCGCTGCTCAAGATTGACGCGCAATTGCGCCATGCGGTCCTGCGGCGTGATGTTGAGCTGGCTCAGGGTCGCCTGATCCATCCGCCCGGATGGCGAAAGATTGGCCCGGCCCTGATATCGCCGCACCGCGGTTTCGAGCCGCAAATCAAAGGCCTCACCGAGGCTCCAATCCTCCCGATAGACATCAACCGCTGCCAGCCGGGCTCGCAACTGGTCAACCCGCGGGCCGCGTTCGCCGAGCGCCAGACTCGGACCCGGCTCTATGCGCGGCCAGATTGGCTGCAATGCCAGCAGTCGGAGCATCTCGGCCCGTAGCGCCCGGTATTCACCGAGATCGGGTGCGAGCTGGTCGAGCGCCTGTGCGACGCGGCCGTCAGCCAGCGCCGCGGCGAGTGCATTGTGCAGCTCCGCGTGTTCAGCGTCATCCAGCACATTGAGGATGTGAGTTTGCGAATCCGTCAGGCCATAGCGCAACCAGCCGCCAAAGCGCAAAAAGGCCCGGCTCGCCAAGGCCGCGCGTTGCTCGAACGGGCGGGAGCGGTCGAGCAGGTCTTCGGCGGTTTGGTCCAGCGCTGGCAAACCATGACTGGGCGCATCGAACAGGGTGATTGCCAATTGCTCGATGGCTGCTTCGCTCCATGCCGGCAGTATGACCGTCCGCGCGGGCATGCCCGGCGATGACGGCGCGACGCCAATCTCGCGCACATCATCAGCGGCAGCCGCAGCAGGGCCGCAGGCCAGGCTGAAAAACAGCGTCAGGAACAACAGAGTCCGAAACACGATCGGCCCCTCCCAGAACCCGGGGGCGATGTTAACCATATTCGGCCGCAACCGAAACCCGAAAGGATCACGATAGGCCGGCACCCGTGCCGAGCCGCCTGTGCGCTCAGGGTTCAAGCATTTCCTCGGCGTCATCCGCCATCAGCTCGGCCAGCGAAACAACCCTTGACTGGGCTTTGTCCATATAGGCCGCATTGTCGAAAACGTCCGTATCGGCGTCCCAGACCTCGAAGAGTTGTCGCAGGCTCTCTTCGTCATGATCGGCGAACGCCTTGACCTTGCGTTCGGCCTGGGTGGGCGAGCGTCCGAGATATTCCAGCGCTTGCCGGCCGGCCTCCAGCGAAGAGCCGAACAATTCGCGAATTGCGCTGTCGGCGCCGGCAGCGCGCAGCTGGTAGACATGTTCCCGGCTCGCTGCACGGGCGATGATGCGGACATGGGGATAGCGTTGCTTGACGTGCTGGACGAGCTCAACCGCCCGCTCCTGGCTGTCAGTCGCCACGATCAGCAAGCGCGCCTTGGCAATCCCCGCCGCCTCAAGCAGGCCGGGGCGCAGCGCGTCACCATAATAGACCTGGATGCCGAATTTGCGCAGAACCTCGATATGCGCCGGGGAATTGTCGAGCACGACCGGGCGATGGCCATCCATCACCAGAAGACGTTGAACAATCTGACCGAAACGGCCCATGCCGGCGATGATGATCGGCGCCTCTTCCTCGATCAGATCATCCTGACGCGCCGCCGCCTTGTCCGGTGAGACATGCGGTGAGACCCAGCGTTCAAACACAATCATGACCAGCGGCGTCGCCATCATGGAGAGCGCGACCACCAGGCCGGTGATATTGGCGATATGGTCGGGCAGTACGCGTACGCCGACGGCATAGGTCAGCAGCACAAAACCGAATTCACCGCTCTGGGCGAGGGAAAAAGTGAAGAGCCAGCGCGCATGCCCGCGGATCCGGAACACCAGGGTCAGCCCCCACAGGATCACGCCCTTTACCGCGATCAGCGCCAACACCAGCGCGAGGATGAGAAGCGGTGTCTGTGCCAGCAGCGAAAACTGCATGCCGGCACCGACGGTAATAAAGAACACTCCCAGCAGCAGCCCCTTGAAGGGCTCTAGCACGCTGACCAGTTCGTGCCGGTATTCACTGTCCGCCAGCACGACACCGGCCAGGAATGTGCCCAGCGCCGCCGACAGGCCGACCCAGCCCATCAACAGGGCAATCGACATCACCAGCAAGAGCGAGGCGGCGAAGAAAATCTCGTGCAGGCCGGTGCGTCCGATGGCACGGAATACCGGCCGGGTCAGATAGCGCCCGACCAGGACAACCAGTGCAACGGCTGCGAGCGTCAGCAGCGCCTGGCCCCAGGCCGGCAGATGCATGATCAGGCTGATCTCACCGGCCGGCGCACCGGCACCATCGGCCCGCAGCACTTCGCCCGCAATCGGCATTTCGCCGGTGCCGGCACTCACCGCCAGCAGCGGCATCAGGGCCAGCATCGGGATCACCGCAACGTCCTGGAACAGCAGAACCGAAAAGGCCGACTGGCCGCCCTCGCTGCGCAGCCAGCCCTTTTCGCCAAGCGTCTGCAGCACGATGGCGGTCGAGGAGAGCGACAGGATCATGCCGAGCGCGATCGCGACGCGCCAGTCCATCCCCAGAGCAAGAGCACCGGCCAGGGTCAGGCCCGTCACCGCGACCTGCATTCCGCCCAACCCGATCAGCCTTACCCGCATGTCCCAGAGCAGGCGCGGCTGCAATTCCAACCCGACCAGGAACATCATGATGACGACGCCGAATTCGGCGAAATGCTGCACATCCTCGGTATCCGAGCCGACCAGTTCGAGCAGTGGCGCGATCGCGATCCCTGCCAGCAGATAGCCGAGCACAGAGCCCAACCCCAGCCGGTGCGCGATCAGCACAGCGACGACGCCGGCCCCGAGATAAATGGCCGCCTGCAGCAGAAATGATTCCATGGCCGGCACAGTGCGCGTGCCCGGGCCAAAGCTCAATCGGGCGGTGATCGGAAATTTCCGTAAAACGGGCGAAATCGCATTGCTACTACAACTATTATCAGCACATCGCGGGGCAATGCCGGGACGGCATGATCGCACGGCACGACACGGCGGGGACAAGGCCCCGGCCCCGCCGCACTGACATCGTCGGAATTCAGTGCTACTGCTTGGCAGCAATCTGTACGTTTTCGGGGGAATTCTCATGCATGCATCGTCGAAGATCGGTCTGGCGCTGGCGCTGGCCGCGAGCCTGGTAGCCTGTAACAATCCCGGCCCTGCGCCCGAAACAGCGAGCGCGGCAAACGCCCCGGAAGCGACGCACTTCACCGTCCTGGTCGGCGGCACCGAGATTGGCGCGCTGGACGTCACGCCATCGGACGGCGGCTATGGCGTTGAATTTGAGTACCGCAATAATGGCCGCGGCCCGACGATCAGTGAGCGCGTCGCCCTCAATGCCGATGGCATGCCGACCGATTGGGTGATTGACGGTGCCTCGACCTTCGGCAATCCGATCCATGAGCGTTTCGAATTCCAGGACAACCAGGCCAGCTGGACCGATGCCACCGGCAGCGATCAGGCCGTACTGGAAGAAACCGCCTTCTACGTGCCCCAGGATGGCAGCCCCTATTGGCTGGCCATCGCCGCGCGCGCCCTGATGGCGGCCGGCGATGATGGCCTGCCTGCCCTGCCCGGCGGCCGTCTGCACCTGAGCCAGGTTGATAATCTGACCGTTACCGATGGCACGACAGCACGGGAAGTCACGGTCCATGCCCTGTCTGGCACCAGCACCGACCCGACCTATATCATCATGGATGGCGAGGCCTTTTTCGCCCTCATCACCCCGGGCTTTGCGATCCTCGAAGCTGGCTATGAAGCCGAGGATGAGCGGCTGCGCGGTCTCGCCGCACAGTATGGCGCCAGTCGGCTGGAGGATATCCAGTCGCGCGTCGCGCATGATTATGAAGCACCGGTGCGCATCCGCAATGTGCGGGTGTTCGACCCGCAATCGCTGAGCCTGGGCGAGCCGGTATCCGTCGTCATCGAAGCCGACCGCATCACCGCCATTGACGGGCTGGACATCGCAACGCGCAGCGGCGAGGTCGAGATCGACGGCGCTGGCGGCACACTGATCCCCGGCATGTTCGAAATGCACGCGCATATGGGCGAGACCAGCGCCATCCTCAATATCGCCGCCGGTGTCACCAGCGTGCGCGATATGGGCAATAATAACGACGTCCTCGCCGCCCTGATCGACCGCATTGAAGCGGGCGAGCTGGCCGGCCCACGCGTTTTCCGCAGCGGCTTCATCGAGGGCGAAAGCCCGTTCAGCTCGAATAATGGCATACTGGTCAATAGCGAGGCGGAGGCCGTCGCCGCCGTCGACACCTATGCCGATAGTGGCGATTTCATCCAGATCAAGATCTATAATTCGATGAATCCAGACTGGGTTCCCGCCATGATCGAGCGCGCCCATGAGCGCGGCCTGCGCGTTGCCGGCCATGTGCCCGCCTTCACCAATGCCGATACCATGATCGCCGCCGGCTATGACGAAATGACCCATATCAACCAGGTCATGCTCGGCTGGGTGCTCGAAGAGGGTGAGGACACGCGCTCGCTACTGCGCCTGACCGCCTTGCGCCGCCTGCCGGCGCTCGATCTCACCAGCGAGCCGGTGCGCAACACGATCAGTGCCATGGCCGCCCGCGGTGTCGCGATCGACCCGACCCTGGCCATCCATGAAGCCCTGCTGCTCTCGCGTAATGGCGAGCTCACCCCCGGCGCTGTCGATTATATCGATCACATGCCGGTCGATAATCAACGCAGCGCCCGCAGCGCCTGGGCCGATATCGCCACGCCGCAGGATGATGAGGATTATCGCGGTGCCTTTGACCAGATCCTGGCCACCGTATCGATGATGCGCGAAGCCGGTATTTTCATCGTTCCCGGCACCGATCTGGGCGGTTCCTTCACCCTGCACCGCGAGCTTGAGCTCTATCAGCGCACGGGCATGACCGCCCCGGAAATCCTCGGCTGGGCCAGCCATGGCATGGCCGAATATCTCGGCGTCGATGACGAGCTCGGCACAATCGCGCCGGGCATGATCGCCGATTTCTTCCTCGTCCCCGGCGATCCGACGCAAGACCTCGCCGCGATCAAGACCATCTCGATGGTCGCCGCCAACGGGGTGATCTATTACCCGACCGAGATCTATCCGGAGTTCGGCATCCGGCCATTTGTCGAAGTGCCGAATGTGATGACGGCGCAGTAGCGCTCGCGACATCCCCCGGGGGCTTTGGGCGTCCGGGGGATGATGCGACAGGCCAGGGGCGTTGAAGATAAACGCGTCTATCAGCCGGCATCCTGACGACGGTCAGGACCCGGTTTCAAGCTCGGCGAGAATTGAATATGGCGCTCCACATTGGTGCGTAAGCGCTCTACGAACTGGGCCCTGACCGTCGTCAGGGTGACGGAGGTTTGCGGGATACGGCTGGGCTAACCCCAATCTCGCTCCCCAAACCCACAAAGAACCAAATACTTGTCATCCCGCACGGATGCCCGGACGCGAAGCGATGCGGGCGCAGATCCGGGATTGCCTGTTGGGTGTGGTGTTATACTGGGCCGCCGGATTGGGGGGCTGCGGTGGCAACCTTGCCCCCCCACCGTCGCTGCGACCGCACTGGGATAGGGCTCGCGCCCGTTGTCATCGAGGTCCGGCGGCGGACCGGCTTCTTTCGCTTGCTAATTGTCGAAAGGGTTTGAATCGATGCGGGTGAAGACCTGTCGCGTGACCTCGACCCATTCGCCGTCTATCTGCTGCTTCGTAATGTTCGTATAGCCAGCATCAGAAACGTTCTCGAACCGGGTCCCAAAGGCTTCTTCCAACCCGTCGGGACCGACATAGTATTCGTAGTCGAAGGACATACCGCCTTCTATTGGTTGACCACCCGCGTTGGAATTGCCGCCCATTGAATTGAAATAGTCAGAGACGATTTCCTCGTTTTCCGCATCCCAGTAATAGAAAGTAGTTCCGGCGTAATCTGGAGTCCCGGGAACAATGTGGCGATGAACGACAAAGCGACCGAACAAAGAGCTAAAACAATGCGTATCGATTCGGCTATCGGCCAACTCGGTTTCCCAACAAGCATTGATCAACGGGCTGAAATATTCGACCGCACCGCCTGAGAGTTCTTCGGGCATGACCATGTCAGCGCGCAGTGTGTCCAAGGTGTTTTCGGGTTGGCGCGTGAACGTTCGCGTGGGCGCAGTAGTCCATCCCCCATAATCTTCACCGAGATTTTGTTCGAGAACGAGACTGGCCGTGCGTTCTGAAGCTTGCGTCCAAAGATGTCGCATCCGTGGTTCGCCAGTTTCATCGTCAATATCGAAGACAACGGCTGCATCGCCTTCTATGGCACCTTCGCGCTCTATGACATCGCCATTTGATGTATACATAATCACTTCAAAACGACTTCTGACCGGATTCCAGACCCAAATGGACTGGTTGTAGAACATGCCGTGCGGTCCGGGGTTCTGCCGAAATACCCGCACCGCATGATTTTCCAGCAGCTCGAAACAGTAAATTTCATCAGCATATTGGCCGTCTTGTCGATTGGCCCAGCAATGATCGAGCAAACCTTGCATGGCTTGGGTCAGCGGGTCTGAAGCATGAACGGGCCCTGCCCACAGCCCGGCAAGCGTCGCGCCAAGCAGAGTCCAAGTTCTCATTAAAAAGTCCCCCAGCATGAAGGAATCCCTTCATGAAAATGATCAGTGCTATCTTCGTAACACGCAGCGCATTACGGGTGCAGCCTACCCCCCAGATTACACGTCACAAGCAACCCATTGAAATAATTAGCGTCACAAGCGCCACGGTGTACACCTAACCCTTTGAATTGACTTTCAGAACGCATATTTCCCAATCTGTTGCTCAACCAGCCTGTCACGCTGGCGCTTTGAGCAAGAAATATCAATTGGTCACGGGTCCAATTCTCGAGCCAGGTAGATCGCACCAATAAGTTCTGTCGACGGTTCCGTGCGATCCATTTATTCTCGGACTAAACTATACCCCCCCGGAATAAATCCAGGGGAAGACTGTTGTGTATGTCTTGGGGCGATGTACGCCACCATCTCGTCCGTTTCAAAAAAACGGGACATGGCCCGGCCGACCCGGCCGATCCATGTCCCGTTCACAACACGGCAGCGGACCCCGTGCCGTCATCCGGCAAGACAGGGTCGAGTCAGAAAAAAAACGCCCTCTATTCCGGACAGCGCACCAGCGTCCAGGAATATTGGCGCTCATCGCCGGCCCAGTGTTCGAGATTGCCATCGACGATGGCGTAGTTTTCGTCGATCGGTTGCTCGTCGCCCTCGACGCTGCACTGGCCGGTGACATGCCATTGCGACGGCCCGGTCTCGGTGACGCTGTCGAAATCGCAATGGACCTCGTGCTGGTCATAGCCGTCGGCGCGCAGGATCATCGGCGGTTGTTCGTATTCCTGGGCGATGGCGCATTGCGCCAGATCAACGCCCCAGGTCCCGATATAGGCCGGCTCGGCGGCTGGCGCGGCCGCAACGACTGGTGCCGCCACATTGGCCGCGGCGATTGCCGTCTCTGCGGCCGGTGCAGCGTCAGCACCCTCCTCGCCACCACATGAGACAAGCAGCGCCGCTGCGAGCATGAGACCGCTCGTCGGCAGAGCCTTTGCGAACCGGATATGACTGGACATGCATTCCCCCATTTGCCTGAAAAACCTGATTGGTCAGGCAAGCTTGGGCGAGACCGTCCGATTGTTCAAGCACGCGTGGGGCTCAGCGGGGAAATTGCAGTTTGAAACGCAATAATGATGTTTGAAATATCATTACTCATGTATATACCTGACTTTCAAATTGGATTAAGCCGTCATGATCACCTCTGCCCAAATGCGCGCTGCGCGCGCCTTGCTCGGAATTGACCAGAAAACGCTGGCGGCAAAGGCCGGGGTCTCGGTGCCGACTGTGCAGCGCATGGAGGCCAGCGATGGCAATGTGCGCGGCGTGGTCGGTTCACTGGTGCGCGTCGTCGAGGCACTTGAAAGCCTCGGCGTCGAGCTGATCAGCGAGCATTCACCCAGCCAGGGCACCGGGCGCGGCGTGCGCCTGAAAGCGCCGCCCAACACGCCGGTCGATTTAAACTCATCGACAGACTGAATTGTATTTCGCGACGGCGACCGCCGACTGATGCCGACGATCCCGCCCCTCTTGAAGGCAGGTGGACATGACCAAGACGAGCAAGAAGCAGACCCGGGAGACCGCGCCGCAGGAACCGCCCGCCCTGGGTGAATTGTTTCTGCCCAAGCTGATCACCGTTTTGCGCGAGGGTTATACGCTGACGCATCTGCGCAGCGATGCCATCGCCGGCCTGACCGTGGCGATCGTCGCCTTGCCGCTGTCAATGGCGATCGCGATTGCCGCCGGGGCGACGCCGGCCCAGGGGATTATAACGGCCATTGTCGGCGGCTTCTTCGTCTCCCTGCTGGGCGGCAGCCGCTTCCAGGTCGGCGGACCGGCCGGTGCCTTCATCGTATTGATGGCGATGACAGCGCAAGCCCATGGCATGGACGGGTTGATCCTGGCGACGATGATGGCCGGAGTGATCCTGATGGCGATCGGCTTTCTCAAGCTGGGCACCTATATCAAATTCATCCCCTATCCGGTGACGGTCGGCTTTACCGCCGGCATTGCCGTCATCATTTTTGCCAGCCAGATCACTGAATTGCTCGGGTTGTCGTTGACCGTCGACGAGCCCGGTCCATTATGGCAAAAACTGCCCGTATTGTGGGACGCCCTGCCGTCAATGGACGCGCTGACGATCGTTGTGTCGGCAGCGACAGTGCTGGTGATAATCGGCCTGCGCCATTGGCGCCCGCACTGGCCGGGCATGCTGATTGCCGTCGCCCTCGCGGCCGGCGCAACGGCCGCCTTCAACATGCCGCTGGAGACGATCGGCTCTCGCTTTGGCGGCATTCCTTCCGGCCTGCCCTGGCCGTCCATGCCCGAGATTTCCGGACCGCGCCTGATGGCGCTGATCCCGAGCGCCATCGCCTTTGCCCTGTTGGGTTCGATTGAATCCCTGCTCTCCGCCGTCGTCGCCGACGGCATGACCGGGCGGCATCACCGTTCCAATAGCGAGCTGGTGGCCCAGGGCGTCGCCAATATCGCCTCAGCCGCGTTCGGCGGCATCTGCGTCACCGGCACGATTGCCCGCACCGCGACCAATGTCCGCGCCGGCGCGCACGGGCCGGTTGCCGGCATGATGCATGCCGGCTTCCTCCTGCTCTTCATCCTGATCGCCGCGCCGCTGGCGAGCTTCATCCCGCTGGCCTGCCTGGCCGGCGTGCTGGCTCTGGTGGCGTGGAATATGGTCGAGAAGCGTGCCTTCCTGATCCTGCTGCGCGCCTCGCGCGCCGATGCGCTGATCCTGCTGGCGACCTTCGGCCTGACCATTTTCCGCGATCTGACCGAAGCCATCGTGGTCGGTTTCGCCATCGGCTCCGTGGTCTTCATCCACCGTATGTCGCAGACCACGGCGATCGAAAGCTGGACGCCTTTTGTCGATGAAGACCTGCCCGATCGCATCACCGCTCCGGCCGATGCCAAGGCGGGGCCAACCGAGCAGGACGCAGAAATTCTGGTCTACCGTATCAGTGGCGCCTTCTTCTTCGGGGCCGCCGCCTCGATCGGTTCGGTGCTGGAACGCATCGCCGATACACATCGCGTCCTGATCATTGATTTCGCCGCCGTGCCCTTCGTCGATTCAACCGCGGCGCACATGATCCAGGGCCTGGCGCAGCGGGCCCGGAAACGCGGCCTGCCGGTGATCATATCGGGTGCCTCGAAAATCGTGCAGCACAAGCTGGTCGCCCTCGAAATCACCGCGCCACTGGTCAGCTATGAACCGGCGCTGGCGCCAGCCATGAGTGCGGCCCGGGCCTGGATCGACGCGCGCAATGAATAAGCTCCTGCCGATCTGGCGCGCCTTCAACCTCCATTGCCCGGCCTGCGGCAAGAGCAAGCTCTATCGCCGCTATCTCAAACCGGTGGCGGTGTGTGCCGCCTGCGGCGACCCGCTCGGTGAAATCCGCGCCGAGGACGGACCAGCCGCCTGGACCATTCTCGGGCTCGGCCCTTTCCTGGTGCCGATTGCCTTCATGGTCTCGATGAGCGGCGCGCCAATCTGGCTCACCCTGCCCCTGCTTCTGCTCGGCGCGGTCGGTCTGGTGCTGCTGGCCTTGCCGCGGGTGAAAGGCGTGTTCATCGCCGTCTTGTGGAGCATGGCCCGACCCTGACGCAGATCCGTCTTGACATCAATCTTTATTTCTATAATCGTTGAAATATGGAAACATCGCTCGCCGTTCTTCGCCTCTCCGCGCTGGCCCAAGCCAATCGCCTCGCGGTCTTCCGTCTGCTGGTCAAAGCCGGCCCGTCGGGCCTCGCCGCAGGGGAGATTGCGCGCCAGCTTGAGGTCGCGCCAAACACGCTCTCGGCGCAGCTGACCGTGCTGGCCAATGCCGGCCTGGTCGATAGCCGCCGCGATGGCCGCTCGATTATCTACACTGCCGCCTTCGCGCAGATGGGCGAACTCATCGTCTATCTGGTCGAGGATTGCTGTCAGGGCGATCCCGGCATTTGCGCCCCGGTGATGGACGCCAGCACCCGAACCGCCTGCATTCCCTCTGGAAAGGAAGCCTGCTCATGAAACGTCTGCACATCCACATCGCGGTCGATGACCTGCCCGCCTCGATCGGCTTCTATTCAACCCTGTTCGCAAACGCGCCAACGGTTGAAAAGCCCGATTACGCCAAATGGATGCTCGAGGATCCGCGCGTCAATTTCGCCATCAGCGACCGCGGCGCCAAGACCGGCGTCGAGCATCTCGGCATCCAGGTCGAGAGCGGCGAAGAATTGGCCGAGGTCTATCAGCGCCTCGCCAGCGCCGATGCCGCCGTGCTCGAAGAGGGCGAGACGACCTGCTGCTACGCCAAATCTGAAAAGAGCTGGGTCAATGACCCGAACGGCGTCGCCTGGGAGGTCTTCCACACCACCGGCGAAGCGGTCGATTATGGTGGTGTCACCGCCGCCGCGGATCTACCCCCCTCCGCTATCGCCGAAGCCACGAAGCAAGCCTGCTGCACCCCGTCAGTCAAGCGCGACGGCGCCTGCTGCTGATGGGTCTGTTCGAGCGCTATCTCACTGCTTGGGTCGCGATCGCCATAGCGGTCGGGATCGGGCTGGGACAGCTGATGCCGGACATGCTGGGCGCATTGGCCGGGCTGGAAATCGCCCACGTCAATCTGCCCGTCGCGCTGCTGATCTGGGCCATGGTCTGGCCGATGATGATCGGCATTGATCTGGCCAGTGTAAAACAGGTCGGCAAACAGCCCAAAGGCCTCATCATCACCCTGGTGGTCAACTGGTTGATCAAGCCCTTCACCATGGCGGCGCTGGGCGTTCTCTTCTTCAAACACGTCTTCGCCGGCCTGATCCTGCCGGCCGATGCGCAAGGCTATCTTGCCGGCCTCATCCTGCTCGGGGCTGCGCCGTGCACCGCCATGGTGTTCGTCTGGTCGCAGCTGACCCGCGGCGATGCCGCCTATACGCTGGTCCAGGTCAGCATCAATGACGCCATCATGGTGTTCGCCTTCGCGCCGATCGTCGCACTTCTGCTCGGCGTCACCGATATCGCTGTGCCGTGGGAAACCTTGCTGATCTCGGTCGGTCTCTATGTCGTGATCCCGCTGGTCGCCGGGATGCTGGCGCGGACGGCCCTGATCCGGCGCGGCGGTGCGGCGGCGGTGACCGCCTTCACCAGCCGGATCAAACCGGTCTCCGTCATCGCTCTTTTGGCGACGGTGGTGCTGCTCTTCGGTTTTCAGGGTCAGGTCATCCTGGCGCGGCCGTTGATCATCGCCCTGATCGCGGTGCCGATCATCGTGCAATCCTACGCCATATTTGCCCTCGCCTATGGCGCCGCCTGGGCCTGGAGATTGCCGCATGCCGTAGCCGCACCCTGCGCGATGATCTCGACCTCGAATTTCTTCGAACTGGCCGTCGCCGTCTCCATCAGCCTGTTCGGGCTGAATTCCGGCGCGGCACTGGCGACCGTCGTCGGTGTGCTGGTCGAAGTACCGGTCATGTTGTCCCTGGTCGCGATCGCCAATGCGACCCGGGCCCGTTTCCCCGGTGGCACGGCATGATCCTCATCCATCACAATCCGGCCTGCGCCACCTCTCGCAATGTCCTGCGCACGATCGAGGCCGCCGGCTATGCGCCACTGGTGATCGACTATCTCGGTGAAGGCTGGACGCGGCCGCAATTGCTCGGCCTGTTCGCCGCCGCCGGCCTGACGCCGCGCGCCGCCCTGCGCGACACCAAATCGCCCGCCGCCGAGCTCGGCCTGCTTGAGCCCGGCGTCAGCGATGAGCGCATACTCGATGCCATGCTCGAACATCCCGTTCTGGTAAACCGCCCCATCGTCTGCTCGGCGAAGGGCGTCAGGCTCTGCCGCCCCAGCGAAACCGTGCTCGATCTGCTCGAACGCTGGCCTGAAGGTCCGTTCGCCAAGGAGGATGGCGAGATCATCATCGATGCCGCCGGCCGGCGGCCCGGCGCGACCGCTCGCGCTGGCTGATCCATCTCCGCCGCAGGCTGCCCGATTGGCCCAACGCGCAGCCAGCCCTCCAGGACGGCCAGATTTGCTCAACTCAAACAATCACCTAGACGGCGCTTAGCGAGATAATACAACAAGGGGTTGATCTTTCCTCCATGCGGTCGAACAATGCCGGGCGGCCTCTAACGGGCCGAGTGGGGGACTATGGGATGGCGGAAACGGACGAGGACACGCCCGGTCCAGGGGAGGCTGCATCCGAAACTCAGGCGGCAGCGGCGGATATCGCCGCCGAGCCGCAGGGAGTTGAGGCGACGCCCGACAATGGGCTCGGATTCGAGTTCGAGGGCGCCGCGGAGCTGGAACAGGTCGACGCGCTGATCGAGCGCGCCCATTTCGGCGTTGGCGGGGCTCATATCGCCCCGTTTTCACAACAATTGCGCCAGGCGATGCGCGATGATTTTCCCTCCGACAATGACATTCACGACATTGCGGACAAGGCCATTGATGATGTTCAGGTCGGCTATGGCCTGATGCGCGTCAGCACTTTCATGGCGTATTTCGCCCTGATGGTCCTGCTGAGCTCGACCGTTCACGCTGGCTATCCCGAGATGCAGAACCTGCTGGTCTGGGGCGCGCTGGTCGAGCTGGTGGCCCAGCTCCCGGGCGTGGGCACCAATAGCGAATTCGTCTACGCCTACGCGGCGTTTCTGCTGGTGAGCTTCGCCGGATTGCGTGTTGTCATCCGCGCCCTGTTCAAACGCGAAATCGAAATCAATGGCGAAAAATTCGCCTATAAGGTCAAGTCCCGCTACGACGACATCATGTCCAGAATGGACAAGTGCACGCGTAACGCCCTGCTGGAAAGCGACAATTGGGCAAAGCGAGCCAGTCTTTGGACAAAAATCGCCCTCTGGTGCTCAAAACGTTCGGAATACCTTGATCGCTACGCGACCACGGTCGGGTGGAAGGCGCGGTTCACGATCAAGCTGTTTCATATCCTGTCGCTCGGCGCGAAAATCGCCATTGGCGCCTATGTCTGCTTCACGATTGCGGTCAGCCTGACTGCCGCGTCCGACGGCAGCCTTACGGTCCACACAGATCTGTTGCGGGTAATCGCCGCGCTCGTGACCATCGCGGCCTTGATCTATTCCTGGGCGATCCTGCACTGGTTCCCCGGCGACATCTGGACAGAAAAATTCGCCAGGCTGGTTGAGGACGAATCCGCACCAACGGGCAATTATTTCGACGACATTTCCGACATGGTCGAAAGCTTTGTGCGGACTATCAGCGCCAGCCGGTTCAACGGTGGCCAGCGCAATGGCTGAGTGACACTAGCGTCTGGGGGGTCGAATGACATTTGAACTATCAAAACGGGCAATCGCGACGATCATTGGTTATGCCGTGCTGATCACCGGCCTGATCCTGCTGATCCTGTTCGTGAGTTTCTATCCCGTATCCATCGAAATATCGACGCGTCCATGGCGGGTGGCTCTGACGACGGCGCTGGTTTTACCGTTCGCCACTGCTCTTGCGACCGTCTGGATCGATCTGACATCCAGCGATCATCGGACCACCTATCTTTTTCGCACGGCGGAAAAGCAGATCTCGCTGCAATGGCGTCTGACACGAAACCTGATCCTGATCGCCTACCCGCAAGTGATCGTCCTCGGCTGCGCCATACTGGACCTGATCCGGAACGGCGCCCTCGCCACGACAAATCTCGGCCCGGTATTTATTCTGATCAGCGCGATAATGGCGACGACGGGTTGGATTTATACCAATTATGTCGACGCGTTAAAGACCCGGCACGTCGCCGCCATCGAGCATTTGAGCCACATAAATTCCAATGAACGCCATCGCAATTATGCCAGCGCGCTCAAGGCCTTCATCGCGAAACACCATCGCAGGGGCGTGGACGGGATCGGTGACCTCACCTTTGCCCTGGACGATGTCAAAAGCCTCTGGGAAACATCCGCGACAGTCGAGGTCGAGGGCAAGGAATACACATTTCGCGAAGTGTGCCGGTATTTCCTCGGATATCTGGAACATGTCGCGATCAGCATCCGTGTCGGCATCTATGATTTCGACATCATCCAGCGGCAGCGGCGGCGGCGCTTGATGCTCTATTTCAACACCCTGTTCTACGTCATTATATTCCAGTCCGCCGCGACCGAAAACTCACCGCGCCGCAGCAGGAAATTTGACTACAACCGTGGCAATGACATGTGGGAAAATTTCATCTGGTTGATCATGAAAATGGATGACAAGTCCCGCATCAATTCAGACCTCCATCCCTATAAGCGGATCGATCCACGGCGACTGCGCGAGCCGACAGAGCCGGTGCCCCAGCCCGTTTCCGGATTCAACTATGCAGGCCTCGCTGAAATCGACGACGCCTAGAACGAGGCGCGCTGCGCTGCGGCTATGCCGCGGCGATATCAATAATCGCTGGATTGCCGCAGGAATTGCCTGAAGATGTCGCCCCAGCGCCGAATCCGCGGCGACCGGAGTTCTTCGTGGCCGATACCAGCCATCAAACCGCGCCCGCTTTCCGCCTCTCCCCGCCGGAGGACGCCGCGGCTATCCCGCTCGTACTGGATTCGCCGCACAGCGGCACGGCGCTGCCGCCCGGCTTCGAGACACTGGCGACACGCGAACAGCAGCTGACCGCCTGGGACGCCTTCATTCCCGATCTGTGGCGCGGCGCGGTTGTGGCCGGTGCAAGCCTGGTCGAGGCCGAATTTGCCCGTATCGTCATCGACCCCAATCGGGCGGTCGACGACATCGACCCGGATATGGTCGACGGAACATGGCCCGCCGCCTGGGGCAGGCTGGCACCGACACGCTATAGCGCGCGCGGCATGGGTCTGATCCGGAGGCTGATCCTGCCCGGCCTGCCGATGTATGCCGGCCCGCTCACGGCGCAGGAAATCCACCAGCGGATCGATACGCTCTACACGCCCTATCACTGCGCCCTCGCCGACCGGCTCGACGCGCTGCACACCCGTTTCGGGGCGGTCTGGCATATCGACGCGCATTCGATGAAGTCGCAGGCCAATGCGATGAATATCGACCTTGGTGAGCCGCGGCCCGACTTCGTTCTTGGCGACCTGGACGGGACCAGCGCAGCACCGGAATTCACTGATCTGGTCGAGCGCGAATTGCGCGCCTGTGGCTATTCCGTCGCCCGCAACCAGCCCTATAAGGGCGGCGATATTGTGCGGCGGCACGGCGATCCGGCGCGCGGTCGCCACAGTCTGCAAATCGAAATCAACCGCGCCCTCTATCTCGACGAGGCCCGTTTCGAACCATCGCCCGTCTTTGACCAGCTCCAAAGCAATCTCACCCGTGTTGCCGAGGCGATTGCCGCCGATCTGCGCGCACGCACCACCGCAGGACAGCGATGATGACTGCCAATACCAAGCCGGCTCGCCCGATGAATCCGGTCATCATCCTGCTGGGGATATTGCTGCTGGCGACACTGATGACCTGGCTGGTCGGGTCGGGAAGCTTTGAGCGCGCCGGGCGCCTGATCGTGCCCGACAGCTATGCACCGCTGAACAAGGACTGGTCGCTGGCCGGGGTGTTTGTTCCGGTTGAGGCGCGCGAGGGCATGGCGGCGCCGGTCAGCCTGACCGGGACATTGCGCGCCATTCCCGAGGGCCTGCAGCGCGCCGCCAATCTAATCTTCATGGTGCTGATCATTGGCGGCCTATTCGGGATTCTCGATCGCGCCGGCGTGGTCGAGAACGGGATCAACCGGCTGCTGCACGCGGTGAAGGGCAATGTCATGGTGCTGGTCGCGGCGCTGATGACGATCTTCTCCGCCGGCAGTGCCTTTCTCGGCCTGGCCTCGGAATATCTGATCGTCATCCCGATGATGACGGCACTGGCCTCGCGCATCGGCCTGTCACCGATCATCGGCTTCGCCATCGTCACCATTGCCGTCAAGGTCGGCTATCTCGCCTCGGTCACCAATCCCATCCCGCTGACCATCGCCCAGCCCCTGGTCGGGGTGCCGATTTTTTCCGGGGCCGGATTGCGCCTCGCCTTCTATGCCGTCTTCCTCGCGGCCGGAATCGGCTTTCTGCTCTACCGCGTCCGCGGCATGACCAATGGCAAGGCGATCAGCATCACCGATCATCCGGTCCCCGACATCACCTGGCGCGAAGGCGCGATGCTGGCGATCCTGGTCGCCGGGATCGGCATTATCCTGACCGGATCAACCCGCTGGTCCTGGTCGCATCACGAGCTGTCGGCCTGCTATATCGCCATGAGCCTCGGCCTCGCCGCCGCCAGCGGCCTGTCGCCGAATGACAGCGCCGATGCCTTCATCTCGGGCATGAAGAAAGTCCTGCTGGCCAGTGCGCTGATCGGTGTCGCGATGGCGGTGACGGTGGTGCTGGAGGATGGCCGCATCCTCGACACCATCGTGCACGCGCTCAATAGCGCCGTCGGCGAGCACGGCTCCTATGTCACCGCACTATCCATGTTCGGCTCGCAACTCCTGCTCGACTTCCTGATCCCCTCGACCTCAGGCCAGGCGGCGGTGACGATGCCGATCCTGGCGCCGCTGGCGCAACTCGCCGATGTCGGGCCACAAACCACCGTCATTGCTTTCCTGTTCGGCAATGGCATCACCAATATGCTGACCCCGACTTCGGGCACGCTGCTGGCCTATCTCGCCGCCGGCCGGATTGACTGGCTCGACTGGGCCAAATTCATCGCCCCGCTCTGGGCCGGTTTCATCGTCATCGCCTCCGTCCTGCTCGGTGTGGCGGTCTGGCTGGGGGCTTGAGGCCGGCGCTGGCCTGCCCGGGCATTCCGGCTATATTCGACAGCAAACCTGCCCTTCCAGGAGTTATCATGTCCGCAAAACCGATCTTCGCCAGCCTTGCCGCCCTTGCCCTGCTGGGCGGCTGTGCCAGCATTGACTGGCCGACCCCGGCGGCGGCACCGGTTGAAATGGCCATGCCCGCCGATAACGGCGTCGTTGCCGCATTGCTGGCCGAGCCCCGGGTGCAGGCAGGCTTTGCCGCAATCGAGGCGATGCGGACGCTGAATAATGAGCGCCTGGTCGAATTGAATGAAATCCCCGCCCCGCCCTTCGCCGAACAGGCGCGCGGCGCGGAAATGGCAGAGCGGATGCGCGCGCTGGGTCTGGCTGATGTCACGATTGACGCGGTCGGCAATGTAATCGGCCGCCGGCCCGGCACAGCCGGCAGCGAAGCGCGCAGCATCGCCGTCGTCGCCCATCTCGACACAGTGTTTCCCGAGGGCACGGACGTCACCGTTCAGCGCGAGGGTAATCTGTTTACGGCGCCGGGGATTGGCGACAATACGCGAGGGCTTGTCGCCCTGCTCAGCCTGATCGACGCGATGAACCGGGCGCAGATCGAAACCCGCGATGATGTCGTTTTCATCGCCTCGGTCGGCGAGGAAGGCCTGGGCGATCTGCGCGGCGTGCGGCATCTCTATGACAATGACGCCTCGCCCTATGCCAGCTTCATCGCCATTGATGGCGGCGAGGCCGCGCGCCTGGTCGTCACCGCCGTTGGCTCGATCCGTTACCGCGTGACTTTCCGCGGTCCCGGCGGACATTCCTACGGTCATTTCGGCCGCGCCCAGCCGCACCAGGCACTCGCCGAAGTGATATTGCGCTTCACCGAGGCCGCGACGCCAATCACACAAGACGGCACCAAGGCGACCTTCTCCTTCGGCCGCGTCGGTGGCGGCACATCGGTCAATTCCATTCCGTTCGAGAGCTGGATGGAAGTCGATATGCGCTCGGCCAATCCGCAAAAGCTCGATGCGCTGCACCAGGCGTTTCTGAGCTCGGTCGATGCGGCTCTGGAGGCGGCCAATGCACGCCGCCGCGAGGGCGATGCCCTGACGGTCGATCTCGATCCGGTCGGCTCGCGGCCACCTGGCGAAGGCGATCTCGGCGCGCCGCTCGTGCTGCACGCCATGGCGGCGATGCGGGCCCTGGGGCTGGAGCCGGAACTGGCGGCATCCTCCACCGATGCCAATATCCCGATCTCGCGCGGCGTCCCGGCCATCACGCTGAGCCGCGGCGGACTGTCCCGCAACGCCCATGCTCCAAATGAAAGCTGGGAGGATGTGGATTCGCACCAGGCGATCCAGATCGCCTTGCTGGTCGCACTGGCCGAGGCGGGGCTGGCGCCTGAATAGCCATCGCCGCATCGTCGATGCTTGTGATTTCCGGCCTCACGGCGCCGGACTGGCCTCCCGCACATCCAAGGCGATCCGCAACGCATCATCGAATGCCGTCGGCGAGAATTCCGGCAATATGTCGGCCAAGCCTGCCCCGTCGATCGCATGCGGCACCCGCCACAGATAGGCCATCTCGGCAATCTCGCGCATTTGCGGCATGACGAGACCAAGGACGCGGATCAGGGGCCAGGGCATTGATTTTACGACCAGGCTGCGGCCGGAAACCCGTTCAAGCCCGTCCACCAGTTCACGCCCGGTCAGCGCATAACCGGGAAAACCGATCCGGGTGAAGGCGTCGAGCCGGGAGCGCTGACCTGCGAGCCCCGCCATGGCCCGCGCCATGTCGGGCAGGAAGGCCCAGGCATGCACGCGGTCAAGCGGGCCTGGATACATCACCTTGCCCTGGTCGAGCCTGGCGATGATGTGGTCCTCGAACCAATTGCCCGATCGGACGCCCTCAAAGAAATCGCCACCGCGCAGAATGATGGTTCGCACGCCCTCGCTCGCCGCCTCGGCATAGGTACGCTCCATCGCGATCCGCAGCCTGCCCTTGCGATGGCGGGCCCGCTGCGGCGTGGCCTCATCGAGACGCGCCGGCATGGCCGCACCGAAATTATAGACATTGCCCGGGATCATCACCGTCGCGCCGCTGCTTTTCGCGGCAGCGAGAACGGCGCTGGTGATGCGCGGCATATCGCGCGACCATCGCGGATAGGGCGGATTGACCGCATTGACGATGACATCGCAGCCCAATGCCGCCTCACCCAGGCTTGCGCCGCTGAAGGCATCGCCGACGACGCGGATTTCGCGCCCACCCGGGGGCGCCCCGCTCCAGTCACGGGCCAGCGCGCGGACGCGCCACCCGGCCTCCAGAAAGGCGTCCACGGCGGCGCGGCCAAACCGCCCCTTGGCTCCCAAAATGATCACGTCTCCGGTCATGGCAGGCATGTTTCCTCGAATTGCTGTGTTGACAGCTTCACGATGCCCATTCAATTATGATTTCACAATCGAGCAAAATGCACAACGCTTAGTCATATTTGGATAACAAATGACCCGTGACTTCGACTGGACCCATCTACAGACCTTCCTCGCCGTGGCAGAGAACGGCACGCTCTCAGCGGCAGCCCGCGCCACTGGTGGCAGCCAACCGACCATGGGCCGCCATATTGCAGCGCTGGAGAGCGAGCTGGGCGTGAGGCTATTCGATCGCGCGCCCCATGGGTTGGCGCTGACCCCCACCGGCGCCGACCTGGTCGAGCATGCCCGTGCCATGGCAGCCGCAGCGCACCAGTTGTCCCTGACGGCCAGCGGCCGCTCCGACAGCATTGCCGGCGTTATCCGCCTGACCGCCAGCGAGATCGTCTCGACCTATACCCTGCCGCGCATCCTGACCGAGCTTCGACGGCTCGAGCCGGAGATCGAGATCGAACTGGTCGCTTCGGACCGCAGCGAGAACCTGCTCCAGCGCGAGGCCGATATCGCCATCCGCATGTACCGGCCGACCCAGGTCGATGTCTTCACCAAAAAGGTCGGAGATCTACAGCTCGCCATGTTCGCAACGCCCGACTATATCGCCCGCCGCGGCGCGCCAACGAAGCTGGAGGATTTCCACGATCACGACGTGATCGGCTATGACCGCAGCGAGCTCATGTTGCGCGGTTTCGCCGAGGCGGGTCTGCAGGTCGACCGGCATTTCTTCGCCTTCCGGTGCGATAGCCAGGTCGTGGGCTGGCAAATGGTGGTCGCCGGTTTCGGGATCGGCTTCAACCAGCTCGAAATCGGTCTGGCCGAACCGCGCGTGCAGCGCATCGAGACCGGCACTCCCCTGCCCGCGCTGCCGATCTGGCTCACCGCCCATTCAGAGCTCAAGACCAGCCGCCGGGTGCGGCGGGTGTTCGATTTCCTGGCCGAAGCACTGAAGTCAAACTGAAGCGGCGAACACGGGCCGGGCCCGCACACGCGCCCGAAACAGCGCCACACTGGCTCACCGTGTACGGCGGCGGCGCAATGGCAAGAATGTCTGAGGGAAATGGTGAGCCCGCCGGGGCTCGAACCCGGGACCTACTGATTAAAAGTCAGTTGCTCTACCAGCTGAGCTACAGGCTCCTCGCTTGAGGAGGGCCCTACCTATAGTGATGATTTCTGCCGGTCAATCGCGCCTTGCCTATGGATTTCAGCAAATCGGATGCGATTTTGCCATAATTACAGGTAATATCGAATCCATGAGTGGAAAGATCAGTCTCCTGGCGTGCGTGATGGTGGCGCTAGCCGTCAGCGCATGCTCATCAACCCGGCAGAGCGCCGGGAATTTTGGCCGCGAAGAAACCAGCACCGCCGTCGAGGACGCGATCGGCCTGCCGCGCGACCGGCCCGGTCCGGTCATGGTCGATGAGGGCGATGATACCGTGCCGACACCCTATGGCGGCGAGGGTTCTGCGCGACGCTGCTCGACAATCGCGCGGGACATCGCGCGGCTAACCGCCGTGCTCGGTCCCGATATCGAGGAAGTGCAACGCCAGCAGGCCGAAGCGGAACATGATCATGAGGGCTGGATCGGCCAGAGCGCGCATTTCGCGTCGCAGGCGCCGGGGATGGCCTCGGACGGCGCATGGGGCCTGTATCATTCCACCATTGTCGGCCTCAATCCGGTTCGCCCGGTCATCCGCTTCATTGGCGGCGCCGGCCGCATCGAGACTGATGCCCGGGAACAGCGCGAGATGGCCCAGCGCCGCCGCGCTTATCTGCGCGGAATCTATGACGGTTTCGGCTGCCCACCACTACAGATGAGGCGGGCCTTTGAGGCCTATGGGCTGGTCGAAGCGCATGAGTAAGGAGCGGGCATTGGCCGGGATGAAAGGCTGATTCTCAATCCCCGCCGATGCGTCGCCAGAAAAGCCGGGTATCGCAAGGCATGCCGTCGGGCATCATCGCATAACCGGGAATAATACCGATCGCGGTCCAGCCAGCCCGTTGGTAGAGCCTATCTGCCGGCGTGCCGGGGACGGTGTCGAGCACCAGCAGGGATTTGCCGGCCTCAAGCGCCGCCGCCTCGACCGCGGTCAGCAGCGCCGCGCCCAGGCCTTGCCGCCTTGCGCTCGAGTGGACCAGCATTTTGGAGACATCGCCGCGGTGCGGCTGGTTGTCGGGCTGGGTCAGCACCAGTTGCACCGAGCCAGTCACCGCTCCATCCGGCCCCGCCGTCGCGGCGAGGACGATGCGCTCGCCGCGCTCGACGCTGGCGATCACATCCTGCCAGAAGCTGCGTGCCCGATCCCGTGAGAGCGGCGCCATGAAGCCGACCGAGGCCCCGCCCCCGACGCAATCGAGCAAAAGGTCACAGAACTCATCCAGCCGCGCCGTCATGGCCGCGGCGGTCAGGGCGCGGATGACGGGCGCCTTGCTCATTCGCTACGGGCGGCGGCTTCGGCTGCGCCCTGATCCCACTTCGCCCGGAATTCGCGCCGGAAAGCCTCGAACTCGCCGGCCGCAATGGCCGCGCGGATGCGCGCCATCAAGTGTTCGAAATAGGCGATATTATGCCAGGACATCAGCATGGCCGAGAGGTATTCACCTGATTTGAAAAGATGATTGAGATAGGCCTTGGAATAATCCCGGCTGGCGGGACAATCGATTTCCGGCGCCAACGGCGTGTCATCCTCGATGAATTCGGCGCGCTTGATATTGACCGGGCCGTAGTCGGACCAGGCCTGGCCATGACGCCCCGAACGGGTCGGCAGGACGCAATCAAACATGTCGACCCCGCGTGCCACGGCCTCGACCAGATCGATCGGCTTGCCGACGCCCATCAGATAGCGCGGACGCTCCACGGGCAGATGCGGCGTCGTAAAATCGAGCACATCGCACATCTGCTCGAAGCCCTCACCGACCGCGAGGCCGCCAATGGCATAACCGTCAAAGCCGATTTCCTTCAACCCTTCAGCCGATTGGCGCCGCAAATCCTCGAATACCGAACCCTGGACGATACCGAACAGGACCTGGTTGTCGCGCGTGCCGAAGGCGTCTTTCGAGCGCTGGCCCCAGCGCAGGGAGAGCTCGAGCGAGGCCTTGGCCTCGGCGGGGGTGCAGCCGAAGGCGGTGCATTCATCGAGCTGCATCGAGATGTCGGCGCCGAGCAGATCGGCCTGGATTTCGATGGAACGCTCGGGGGTTAGATGATGTTTCGAGCCATCGATATGGCTTTGGAAAGTGACACCCTGCTCGTTCATCTTGCGCAGTTTCGACAGTGACCAGACCTGGAAACCGCCGCTATCAGTCAGGATCGGGCCCTGCCAGGTGGAGAATTTATGTAGGCCGCCCAGACGTTTGACCCGTTCGGCGCCGGGACGGAGCATGAGGTGATAGGTATTGCCCAGAATGATGTCGGCGCCGGTCCCCTTGACCTGGTCCATATAGAGCGCCTTGACCGTGCCCGCCGTGCCGACCGGCATGAAGGCCGGGGTGCGGATATCGCCGCGCGGGGTTTTGAGCACACCGGTGCGGGCGGCGCCATCTCTGGCGTGGATATCAAAGGCAAAAACGCTCATCGTGCGCGCTCCAACAGGCTGGTATCCCCATAGGAATAGAAACGGTAACCGCTTGCAATAGCGTGTGAATATGCGCGTTGCATGGTCTCGAGACCGGCCAGGGCACTGACCAGCATGAAGAGGGTCGAACGCGGCAGGTGGAAATTGGTCAACAGCGCATCAGTGATGCGGAAATCATAGCCCGGCGTGATGAAAATCTCGGTATCGCGGCTGCCCGCCTCGATGCGTCCGATCCCGGGCGCCATGCTCTCCAGCGTGCGTAGCGCGGTGGTTCCGACCGCGATGACGCGGCGGCCCTGTAACCTTGCCGTATTGATGGCGTTGGCGGCCTGCTCACTGACCGTACACCACTCGCCATGCATGCGGTGGTCTGCCGTATCCTCGGCTTTCACCGGCAGGAAGGTTCCGGCGCCGACATGCAGGGTGACATCGCAGCGCTCGACGCCGCGCTGCGCCAGGGCGGCGAACAGACGCTCGGTGAAATGCAGACCGGCAGTCGGTGCGGCGACACTTCCATCTTCGCGTGCGAACAATGTCTGGTAATCCTCGACATCGGCAGCATCAACACTTCGCTTGCGAGCAATATAGGGCGGCAAGGGCGGCACACCGGTCGCGGCGATGGCTTCATCGAGCAGAGCGCCGGACAGGCTGAAGGCCAGCAGCGTGTCGCCGCCCTCGGCTTTATCGATCACGTCGGCGGTAAATGTGCCAAACCCG
>Ga0316206_1000177_pt1 | contig 123643 bp, 122 predicted proteins | sample 6monthpyrite_MG_FD_204942 | JGI IMG/M metagenome (GOLD analysis project Ga0316206, IMG submission 204942) | Microbial mat bacterial communities from mineral coupon in-situ incubated in ocean water Damariscotta River, Maine, United States -... | ecosystem: Environmental > Aquatic > Marine >... | reverse complement strand
ACTTCCCGCGGTGCTCCTGCACCATGCGCACCGCACGCTCACGGACCTCGGGTGAAAACTTCTTCGACTTGTTCATGGCTCCATTCTCTCAAGAGTTGGGGCCTCCTCAAAACCCGGGGCGGTTCAGATAGTTGGCCATTTGATTCAAAGTTAAGTGAGGAGATAGCAAAAGCTGAGAGGGCATACGTCGACGTGAGATGATGTCAAGCAAGGGGTCAATTCTAACATTCCAACAATTCTTACCATACTTCACGGATGGCTATGAATCAAAGCGGACAGACATAATTGATCCAGATCGGGCTCCTGCCAGGCATCCTCCTCTAGCCACCTTCCCGCGAACAAGGCACACCACGCGAATCCATCCCAGCGCCGCTCACCATGATGATTAAATTACGCTGGTGGCACACCATCGTTTTCGCCGTACTCCTCCTCAGCGGCTACCCTACTGTTGCGGCGGCGATGGCCGCCCCCAGCCAAACCCCTCAAACCCGCACCGCCCAACACGCCAACGCGCCGCTGACGCCGATCTTCGACCGGCCTTTGGCATCCAAGCCAGTACCGTGCAAGAACGCGAGCTAGTAGACGAAACCCAGTCGGCGGCGCGGTATTCAGCCCGCATGGGATACGATACTAGGCACGCGGTAATTTGGCCTTACAAAAGTAGGATTTTTTCGTACGAGCGCCGCGCGAGAGCAGGTTAAGTCGGTACGTTGATTTTCTGCTCCGTGCTGAATTGGTAGTCGTGAAATACATGCGCTGCGCTCAGGAGTTGGTAGCCGCCATTCGCTGAGCGCCGCGCGGTGTCCTTGAGCCGGTAGGTGTAGTGTCCGCAAGTCCAGCAGTTGAAGTTACGCATGTGGGTGCAGAGGCAGGTTTTGTCTTTAACCGAAATTTTTTTCTCTCCGGGATGGGCCGTTACTTCCCGGTTGTAGGCGCTGACGTAGGCGCAATTGCCCGCCCCGTCCAGCAGGTAGCCGAAGGCTTCGCAGTTGGGACGAACTCCCGATCCGATCGCCGGGCTGTTTTTTAACATGCGCATGGGATAGCCGGTCGGCGAGATGGTGTTGACTTCGATGTCGTTCTCGTCGGCCTTGAAGTATTCTTGTTTTACCTTTTCCGGCAAGCCGCACTCGTGGGTCACGGTGAAGCGCGTCGCCACTTGCACCGCCGCGGCGCCGTTTTCCAGGAAGGCGACGGCGTCGCTGCCGGTAAAGATGCCGCCCGCCGGAATCAGGGGGATGTTGAGCTGCTCTGCCTGTAAATACCGCTGGATCTCGGCCGTGATGGTGTGCAGGTTGTATTGCGCCCAGTCCATGCCGAAGCCGAGATGGCCGCCGGCTAGGGGCCCTTCGACGACGATGTAGTCCGGCAGCCGGTTGAGTTTGGCGTTTTTACGCAAGAATAGCTGGAGCGCCCGCAGGGAAGAGACGATGATGCCCAGTTTGGCGTCACGAAAACGCGGGTGGCCTTCGATCAGCGTGAAGGAGCCGAGGTGTAGTCCAGCGCTGAGGGTAATTCCGTCGATTCCCGCGTCCAGGGCCGCGGTCAACCGCATGCGCAGTGTCTCCCGAGGCGCGTTCATGGTGAGTTTTTCCATGCAGTTGATGAAGATTAGCCCGCTGCCCTGTTTAGCTTCCATGGTTTTGCCTACGTGCAGGCGCGTCGCTTCCTCAAGCCGCCCGAGGTCGAACATGACGTCGGCTTTATTCATGTCGGCGACGTTGTATTTGTAGGTCTTCAGTTTTTCCTTGACGAATTGCGTCTTAAAACGCCGGTCGGAGACGGTCTGCACCATGGCGTCGGAGATGTGCCCAATGCCGCCCAGGCGCGCGGCCTCGAGCGCGAGCTCGGCGGTGGAGATGTCCACGCCCATCCCGCCGATGATGATGGGCACTAGTTCATGGTTACCGAGCCGCAGACGGAAATCGTCCACACATTTCATGGTTATCCTTTACTTTCTCGTTTTATTTTATGGCATGCATCCGGGAGAATGTCCGTATGGAAAACACCGCGTGAATGCCTAGACGATTCCCGCCGAAAAGGGGGCTAGTATAACGTGTTGCCACGGGAGTTGCGCCAAGCTTTCCATCGCGGTGGCGGTGATTCGACGAGAGGGCGTGCGGGAATTCGCCCTGGACGTTTAGTTCGGCAAACCGGCCAGCCACGGCTAGCGCCCCGAACGCGCGCGTTCGACGCAATACGCAACATGCCGAGTGAAGGCGGCTGGAGCGCAAAAACCGCTTTGTCTACGCCAGGAGCGCGCGGCGGCTAGCGATGAAACCGCTTGAGGCCACCGTGAGTTGCATTAGCTTCTGTCCGGGAAATATGCAGACCAACGGCGCCGGGGCGCTAGCGCCCCGGCGCCGTGTAGTGGGTCGGGTGTGTGGATGGGGGTTGGATTTTAGGGCTCAAGATTAGGCGACCTTGATTTCCAGTTGGTCGAGATTAACGCCGCAGCCTTTCATTCCGTTCCGCCCCAGGAGCCCCAGGTGGCACGCATGGGTGTTGCTGCCCTGTACCAGGAAACGGCACGCCATGCCGCTTAAGCCGCCGCCACAACATAAGTCCCCGTAGGGAATCAGGCGTTCCACCATTGCCCTCCTCAGACTTTTGGACTGTCTCATTGTTGAATCCTCCATACTTATTGGGCCTCATATTAGATCATGGAATGATTGCAGTTTTGTGAAGCGTTTATGCGTTTCGCATATTATTTTCCCGGCCTTTCAGGCGGGCACCCACTCGAATAATTATTTGTAAATCGTTGAATTTATTGCATTATGTGATGCCTGCTGCCCCAGGCGGGAATGACATGGAATTTTTACAAGGTTATCCTGCCGTTCCCGCACCAGGCGCGGTATTTATCGGAGGAAGGCCGCGCATTTTTGCGGCATAGCGGCACGCGATGCCGCCAGGCTAAAGACTGCCCAATATTTCGTCGAGCAGGCCGATCATGTGGGTTATTTCCTCTTGGCTGACTGTCAGCGCCGGCATGAAGCGCAGTATGCCAGGGCGCGGCGCGTTCAGCAGCAGTTTCCGGCGCAAGGCGGCCTCCACGACTTGGGACGCATCGATAGCGCCGGTTTCCATCGCCAGCAACAGCCCTCGACCGCGTATTTCCCCGAGGTGATGACGGCGGGAAAGCCGCTGCAGACGATTCGCCAGATCATCGCCTTTTTCCGCCACTTGTTCCAGGAAACCCGGCTGCTGCAACGCCTCCATGACCGCGCACCCCGCCGCCGCCATCAGCGGGTTGCCGTTGAAGGTGCCACCCTGGTCGCCTGCATCGAAGCAACAAACGTCTTCCCGCGCGACCAGCGCCGCCAGTGGCGTGCCGCCCCCCAGCCCTTTCCCTAGCGTCATTATGTCCGGCGTCACGCCGGTGTGCTGAAAACCGAATAGTTTGCCGGTACGGCCCATGCCGGTTTGAATTTCGTCAAAGACGAGCAGGATGCCGTGCTCCCGGGCTAGCGCCCGTAGCGCCCGCAGGTAGCTGTCCTCTGCTGGGACGACGCCCGCCTCGCCCTGGATCGGCTCGAGCATGACCGCGACCGTCGCGGCGCCGATGGCCGCTTCCACCGCGGCTAGGTCGTTCAGCGGCACTTTGGGAAATCCCGGCACCTTCGGCTCGAATAATCCGCGCCATTGGGGTTTGCCGGAAGCCGCCATGGTCGCTAGGGTGCGGCCATGAAACCCATGCTCCATGGTGATGATTTCATAGGCGCCCTGACGGTATTTCTCCCCCCATTTCCGCGCCAGCTTGATCGCGCCTTCGTTGGCTTCGGCGCCGCTGTTGGCCAGAAATACCCGTTGCAGTCCGCTATGCCGCGCAATCAAACGCGTCAGCCGCAGCGCGGGTGCATTGTAGAATCCCGGACTTGGGTTGATGAGTTTAGCGGCCTGACGGGCGATGGCGTCAACCACGACCTGGGGTGAATGGCCAAGGCAGTTGACCGCCCATCCCTGGACAAAATCGAGGAAGCGACCGCCATCCTGGTCGGTTAGCCAGGAACCTCGCCCTTCGACGAACACCAGCGGCGGACGGTGGGCGGTAAACATCCAGGCGTCGAATGCCGAATCGTCGTATTGCATCATGGGGTTCTCCTGCCCGGACGGCAGGTTGGTGGAGAAAAAGCCGCCAGCCTACCGTTCGCGGCTTTCCAGGTGAAACGTTGATTTAGTTTCTGAAATCCGCATGTTCCGCGCACACGCGCCGCCATGCCTCGATAATACACGGCACGGCGAGAGGTCGGCGGTTAGGGATCAAATGCTTCATGGTTAGGATGATTGTCGCCAGGCGGCCCGCCGTTGTCAATCCATGACGGAGAACGGCGGGCGTACTACCTATCATGCGTTATGGCTGGCTGAATCCAGCTTCCTAATCCCGCTGCGGGAAGGAGTGAATGATGCGCGGGATTCCCGCCGCCAAACCCGCGCCGCCGTTCAACCACTCGGCGGCGACATGACTGGACGCGCTATGGCCCGCTTTCAGTGAACCGGTGTTTTTTTTCGAGGCGGAATATCGGGAAATACGCTAGCCGACGCCGTCGAGGACGATTGAACGGCGACGCTATAGGCGTTTAACGTCGATATGGTATTTTTTCAGGGCGTAGCCGATTTGCCGGGGGGACAAGTTCAGTAGCCGCGCCGCCTTGGCCTGCACCCAGCCGCATTTTTCCATGGCCCAGATGAGATGGTCGCGCTCTCCCTCGGGAACGGTCTCCCCTTCGAGGGTGTCCGCCTCATCGGCGCCCGGCGGCGCGATTTCCCGCGCGGGGGCGGCTTCGGCCGCCGGCGTGATCGGCACCGCCCGATGAATCACGTTGTAGTCGCTGAGCACCGAGGAAAAACACATGCCCTTTTGGCAACGCATGTCCACATCGCGGATGATGTTGCCATGAGTCATGGTGGCGGCGCGTTCGACACAGTTTTCCAGTTCCCGGACATTACCCGGCCATTGGCACTTGACGAATACTTGCATTGCCCCGGGGTCGATTTTCAGGTTACGCTGGTTTTCCTTGTTGAAGCGCGCCAGAAAAAAGTCCACCAACGCGGGAATGTCATCGCGCCGTTCCCGCAGCGACGGTAGGAAAATCGACACGACGTTGATCCGAAAGTATAGGTCGGCCCGGAATTCTCCCTTTGTCACCATTTCTTCTAGGTTACGATTAGTGGCGGTCAATAACCGCACGTCCACCCGCAAGGTGCGATTCCCCCCGACCCGCTCGAATTCCCGCTCTTGCAAGACACGCAGCAACTTGGCCTGAAACGCCGGCGAAATGTCGCCGATTTCGTCGAGGAACAAGGTGCCGCCGTTGGCCAGCTCGAAACGCCCCTTCCGTTCCTGGGTCGCGCCGGTGAATGCGCCTTTTTCATGGCCGAACAATTCGGATTCCAGCAAGCTTTCCGGTAAGGCGGCGCAATTGAGTTTGATAAAGGGGCCGCTCTTGCGCGGGCTGAGGTTGTGAATGCTGCGGGCAATCACTTCCTTGCCGGTGCCGCTCTCGCCGCGCAGTAAGATCGTCGCCCGCCCGGGCGCCGCTTGATAGACATCGGCGAATACCTCCTGCATCCGCTTGCTGTGGCCGATGATGTTGTCCAGGCTGTATTTGGTTTGCAGCGCCTTTTGCAGCCGATGCTTTTCTTCCATCAGGCGCTCGCGCTCGCTAGCCACTTTACGGTGCAAGCGCACCGTTTGGCCAATCAAGTTACCCACCATGCGCAGAAAACGCACGTCCCGCTGAAAACCGCTCCCGCTCTCGGGCGACTCGCGGTCAATACTTAATACGCCGATGCATTCCTCGCCGACCTTGATGGGTACGCCGATAAACGCCACATTCTCTTCTCGCTTGGCCTGACGCGCTCCCGTCCGGTTGAGGAATAACGGTTCATTGGAAACATCGGGAATAACCGCCGGCATGCCGGTTTGCAGGATGCGGCCAGTCACGCCCTCGCCGATGAGAAAGCGCCCACGCCGGATTTCCTCGGGCGATAAACCAGCTGCCGCCACCACTTGCAGCGCATTGTCGGTCTCTTCCACCAGGCTGACCATGCTGCGTTTCATTTGCAGGTGGGAGGACAGGAGGTTGAGTACATTGTGCAACGTTTTATGGAGGTCGAACGAGGAGCTCAGTATTTTGCTGATCTCATAAATGGTAATGAGCTCCACCATTCCACTATGGTTAGTTTTCCGCATTATCGTGTTCCTCGCGGAGGGCTCTCCGGCATTCACTGGGCTCAAACTATGGATGTTGTGACCATATTAAGCAAGAACCGATCCAAATATTGATTTATTTTATTTCAATAAGTTATCTGTCGCGCATCGGATAGTGCCGGCTTGCTCGTGGTGCGGACGGCGAAGACGTCCCCCTGCTTTGGTGCAGGTAGCTAAAAAAGATCAGCCATGGCGCCTGGAAAATAAGGCAACGAGTTTTTCGATCACGCCGTGCTCTTGTTCGTCGAAGGAAAAGATCGGGTCGGAAAATCCCGTTGCCCTGGCGCGTTCCTCGGCAATCGTCAGATGCTGGCTTTCTTCATAGTATTCCGTTTCCGAACAGGTGACTTGCGTCACGAATAGGTCCGGTTCATGGCAATCGTTGATTCCCAGCACGTAGACCGTCACGCTGATCACTTTTTCCTTGGGCAGGGCGACCGCCTCCGGGCGCAGTGAGACGATCCCATCGCCGCTGCCGTCGGCGCCTTGCTGAACGGCGCCGTAGGTGGATTGCAATTTTTCCTTGGTATCGGTCATGTTTTTTGCACCTCGCCGGAAACAAAAAATATCGTTCAACCCAATGACGGCATTCCGCTAAATTTGTGATAGGGTAACTGAATCCTATCTGAAAATTTGCCGGGATTCGATTCCCATGTCAGAAAAACCGACAGATTTCGATATCGACGCCATCCCCACGATGGAACCGTTCGATGACCTCATGAGCGACGACCCGCTGGATACCGTAGCGGAGCCGGTGGAGGAAGTCGACCCGTCCGTCGAGGAACCCGCCGTTACCACCGAACCCGCCGTGGATGAAACCCCGGCAACCGAACCCGTAGCGACGGATGAATCCGTGGAAACGGACGCAGCGAAACCGGAGCGCATGGCGTGGCTGAGCGCCGGTTTCGCGCATGCGCGCGCGCGGCTGGCCGCGCTATTCCAGCGCCGCGGCGATACGTCGCCGACGGATGAAGGGGAAGGAGAGACAGCGGTCGATACCGGCAATGCGCCCCCTTCCCCAGCCGCCGAGGAAACCGCCACCGAGATGGAAGACGCGGAGGACGGCGAACAACCAGCGCCACACCGCAAACGCCCCGCCGTCGTCTGGATCGCGGCGGTGGCGGTTGCCGGGCTCGTGCTGGGCGTGGGCATTGCTTTATTGAGCTACTCCCGAATTCAGCACCACCGCGCGCGCGAAATCCAGCACTTAAAAACCCAGATCCAGCAGATGAAAACCCATATTGAAACGAAGAACAGCGAAATCGGCACGCTGCGCAGCCAAGCGCAAGCCGCCGCTCAACCGCCCTCTGCTCCGCAGACGCCACCATCGCCGGCGGTAACCACCTCAAACGCACACCTGGCCGCGCCTCCGGAAAAAGAACCGGCAGCGGTCGGTTCCTGTGTCGTTACTAATAAGAAAAACGCCGCCAGCAGTCTGAAAGAATGCATCGATGCCTTCAACGCGGCGGAAGGTGGCCACTAAACGGCGCCCAGGCAAAGACCATTTTAATGGCCTTTTAGAACAACCAGCCCGCGGCTATACCCGCGGTAAATCAGAAAGACCGCGGCGAATAAAGTCTCGAAGCGCCTCGCGAGTTGCCGCAAAATACCCAGCACCCGGGTAGATAACAAGCCCACGCGGCACGCACCCACGGGCTTGAGGCCGCGCCCTCGCGAACCGCGCCGAGTTACACCGGACGATTTTCCGGCTGCTTGACCTCGCCCATGACTTGTAGCCCTTGCGCGAAGGGGATCGGCTCGAATTCGCCCGTAAAACCGGCGGCGGCCGTGGCGATAACGTCGAGTTTCTCGCCGTTGCCAAGGCGTTTAAGGTCACCCCGCTCCAGGTAGAGCAATTCCAGCAGTTCGTTATATACCGTCGCTTCGTCCAGGGGCAACACGTAGAAACGCAGTTTCCCCATGTCGATGGTGTAACGCTTGGAAATGTCGATGTTGCCGGCAAACAGGAAGTATTTGCCTTCCGGGACGAGAAATGCGCCCATCACCTCCACCAGCGCTTGCAGGTAGGCCAGCGAATCGACGAAGCACGCCAGGAATCCGATGTCGGCCCCCTCGGCGGTTAATAGGACTTGCTCCGCCTTGATTTCCGGCGGACGTTTTTCCCCAGCGGTGGACACCGCGAATTTTAGCGCTAGTTCCCCGCGAAATCCCATCCGCCCTGCGGTTTGGGTTGCGCCGCTAAATACCGCCGACAGCAGGCGCTCCTGCTGCTTTAACGTCTCCAGCGCCGAAGCCCCCGTGACTTGCTGTTGTTCGGCATTTCCCATGATTAGCCCCATATCTCCACCGGTACCTGAAGCCGGCTGACCGGACGGTCAGCGAGCAAGTGTTCGTCAATGATTGCCGCCACATCCGCCTTGGTAACCTTGCCGTACATGACACCCTCTGGATACACCAACACGCTGGGGCCGGAACCGCACGGGCCCAGGCAGCCAGTTAATGTGACGGCGAATTGTCCGCCGAGATTGCGCCGCTGAAATTCAAACATGAATTCATCCAGCATGTCGCCACAGCCGTTTTGGGCGCAAGAGCCGCGAGGGTGCCCCGGTCCCCGATTCTGGCTACATAGAAAGATGTGTTTTTTTGGCTTTGCCATTCATTCCTCCTGATGGGTTATGCCGGCGGCCGCCGCGCCTTAACCGAATTTAAAAAGAATACCGTAACCGCCGCGAGGATATTCCCAGTCGACATTGCGGTAGTCGGTGCAGATAATGCGGCAAGTGCCGCACTCCAAGCAGCCGTCGGCAATCAGCACGACCTTGCCGCTGCCTTCCCGGGTGTAGCATCCCGCCGGACAACACACGGTGCATTGCTGGGTCTTACATTCGTATTCGCATATTTCGGGATTACGGATATTAACGTGAGGACGATCGGTATCCACCCGGTAGCGGTTCTGAAACAGTTTTTCTTCGACCTTGACGTTCATCTGAATGCCCTCCATAGCTTATAAGCATCGCCCATGAGTCCGAATAAGGAGCGTTTACGGGTAAAGCTGGAGAAAATCTCCCGTTCCTTGGTTTTTTTGTCCACCCCGTCCACCTTCAGCATGGTATGCACGGAACGGTTAATCAGTTCTGGATAGGTGGTAAAGAATTGGTTGTTGCGATGGAATATATCCGGCATATCCTTGTATTTCTTTAGGTCTTTCATCACGAAACTGTCATCCAGCCGTTCGCGGTAGGCCGCCAGGTTCGCCTCGGTCATGGGCTTGCCTTCCTGCATGAGCGCCACCACGGTTTCCGCCGCGAGGCGGCCGGTGGTCATGGCCAGGTTGGACCCTTCCCGATGCACGGCGTTGACGAACATGCCGGCGTCGCCGACGATCATCCAGCCGTCGCCGGCGATCTTGGGAATCGCTTTGTAGCCGCCTTCCGGGATCAAGTGGGCGGTGTATTCTTTCATTTCGCCATCCGCCAGCAGGGGTTTGATCGATGGATGGTTTTTCATGCTTTCCAGCAAGGCGTAGGGCGATATTTTTTGCGTTTTGAAGTCGGACAGCATGCAGCCCACGCCAATAGAAAGCGATTCTTTATTGGTATACAGAAAACCCGTGCCCATCATGCCCTGGGTGACCTTACCGAATAGCTCGATCACCACGCCCTCGTCCTCGCCGACATTGAAGCGCTGCTCGATGGTCTCTTCGGGGAGGAAGTGCATTTCCTTCACCGCCAAACCAACATGGGCGGGGTCGAGTTCCGCATGAAACCCGGCTTTCTTGGCCAAGAGCGAGTTCACGCCATCCGCCAGAATCACCACGTCGGCGTAGATCGAACCGCCCTCGCGGTCTACTTGCACCCCCACCACCCGGTTTTTGTCATCGCGCAACAGATCGGTCACCGTGGTTTCGCAGATGACTAGGGCACCCGCCTGACGCACTTTTTCCGAGAACCACTTGTCGAAAGACGCGCGAATAATAGTATAGCGGTTATAGGGCGGCTGATTAAACCCTTCCGAGCGATAATGGCTGCCGACGAAGGATTCATCGTCCAGCACCCACATACGCTGTTCGATTAGGTGGCGCTCCAAGGGGGCGTCATCGCGAAAATCGGGGATGATCCGCTCCAGGGCGTCCGCGTACAGAATCGCGCCCTGCACATTTTTGGTTCCCGGCGTTTCGCCCCGCTCCAATTGCAGCACGTTCAATCCGGCCTTTGCTAAGGTATAAGCGGCGGTATTGCCCGAAGGCCCGGCGCCCACTACGATTGCATCAAATTTTTCGCTCATTGCCTTCCTCCTCGCGGTGCGAACCGCTTAACTCGCCATCTTCGTCGTCGCCAACTGCTGGCGGAATGTCTCGGTCAAGGCGGGCAAAATATGCATGGCGTTGCCGACGATACCGAAGGTGGCGAAATCGAAAATCGGCGCGTTGGGATCAGTGTTGATGGCGACGATGCAATCCGACGCTTCCATCCCGACCCGGTGTTGAATCGCCCCGGAAATACCCGCGGCAATATAGAGCTTGGGGCGCACCGTTTTGCCCGACTGTCCCACTTGACGCTCCAGATCCGCCCAGCCCGCCTGCACCACCGGACGTGAAGCGCCGACTTCGGCGCCCAGCACTTGGGCCAGATCCCAAATCAATTGAAAGTTCTCCGGTTTTTTCATACCGCGCCCGCCGGACACGATGATGTCGGCGAACGGCAATTGCGGCTTGTCCTGCATGGCGTCGGGAATATACTCCAGCACCTTGGTAATGATGTTCGCTTCCACCATGTGCAACGGGTGCTCGACAATGGCGCCGCGCCGCGACTCGTCACGCGCGGGCATCGCCATCACCCGTGGACGGACGGTCGCCATCTGGGGACGGTAATTCAGGGTCACGATGGTGCAGAGCAAGCTGCCGCCGAAGGTGGGGCGCGTCGCCGCCAGGCTACGATTGTCGGGATCGATGGTCAGCCCGGTGCAGTCGGCGGTCAGTCCGGTTTGCAGTGTTGTCGCCACGCTGCCGGCGAGGTCGCGGCCTTGGGTGGTCGCACCGAGCAGTAAAATTTCCGGCTGATAAGTATTGACCAGATCGGTCATGCCTTTGGTGAACGGTTCGTTGCGGTAATCCCTGAGAATGTCGTCTTCGATCAAATAGCAGCGGTCGGCACCATGATAAAACGCTTCCTCGCAGAAGTGCCGGGTCGTCGCGCCAGGCTCGCCGAGCACGACGCCCGACAACTCCACGCCGAGCATGTCGGCCAGTTTGCGGCCCTCGCCGAGTAGTTCCCAGGAAACCGAATGCACGCGCCCCCGCTCGTGTTCGATAAACACCCATACCCCTTTATACCCGGCCAGCCGGGGATCCAGCTCGAATTTGCGTTTGCCTTTTCTGGCGGGTGCTGTTTCGCTCATGACGCTATCCTTTCCTTAAAATCACCGTCGTTGGGTAAACGCCGCCCGGATGCACGGACCGGATTTGCCCAGCGTCCGTCACGCCTGTTGGGTCAGTTGCTTCTCAATCTGCGGAAAGCGCGTAAACATCTTAGCCAGCAACGTCACGGCCATGTCCTTGGGTTCGCCGCTTTCCACCGCGATGATTTCGGCGCGCGCCGACTTAGGCGTCGGGGCGAACACTTTACTGACGACGGTAGGCGAACCTTTCAAGCCGATCTTGGTAATGTCCTCGATGCCCGCCGCGTCCTTATCCCATATCTTGAGCGGATGACGGGCGGCGCGGAACATGTTGGGCATGGTGGCAAAACGCATTTCGTTTGTGCCTTCCAGCATGGTAATCAGGCAGGGCAGCGCGGTCTTCAGCACTTGCACCCCGCCCTCGGCGCGGCGCTGCACCACAATTTCCCGCTTTTCGGCGTCAACCGCCGCGATCCGGGATACATAGCTCAGCAGTTGCAGTCCCAGCCGTTTAGCAACCCCCGGCCCAACTTGCGCGGTATCACCGTCGATAGTCTGCTTGCCGGTAAATACCATGTCCACCGGCATGTTGTTCTGAATTTGGCGGATAACCGACGCCAGCGCGCAACTGGTCGCTAGGGTGTCCGCGCCGGCGAATGCCCGGTCGGTCACTAGAATGGCGTCGTCGGCCCCGAACGACAGCGCTTTGCGCAGCGCCGCCTCGGCCTGGGGCGGCCCCATGGTAATCACGGTAATGGTGCCGCCGAATTTGTCCTTCAAGCGCAGCGCTTCTTCCAGCGCAAACAAATCATAGGGATTGATGATGGCCGGCACGCCCTGACGCATAATGGTATTGGTCACCGGATGGACGCGGATTTGGGCGCTATCCGGCACCTGTTTGATACAAACGACAATATGCATAATTCTTAAGCTCCTCGTTCCTTGGCCGTTTTCCCGATAGATAGCAAGCTTCGTACCAAGTCACACTACCTTCTATTTTTATAGGTTTATCAGCAAGCTACCTAGATAAGGCCTATTGCCGGCGCATTGTCGTAAAGCAAACAATTCGTTCTCGCGGTGTGCGACATTCCACTTAGCGCGGCGGCAATTGCGCGCGCAATTGCTCTACCGACACCGTTTTAGTGCCTTCGGCGTCACGAAACACTTTGAACACTTTTTCCTTGATCGCGCTGGAATCCACGAAGTCCTCGTAAGCGCGCGCCAGCAAAGGCTTGCAGGCGGCGCGCAGCGCCGTTTCATCCATCGCGTCCAGCCCCGGCGCTTGGCGCAAGTATTGATGGAAACGTTGCAAAATATGCAAGCGGTTGACGTTAACGACTTCCTGCCGATAGGCGATGCCGAAAAACTGGAGAAACTCCTCGGCCGAGGAGAAACCGGCAAACATTTCAAACAGTGGGTTCATGCTGCATCCTTTCCCAATTTCCCGCCGGCATCGGCGATTTCCCAATAAATCCGCATTAAATCCTCGTTGTCCGGCATGTGCTTGGCGCTATCGGCGTATTTGCGCAGCCGCGGCAAGATGTTCCCGGCTTGCTTTTCCGACAGAAAAACACCCAACTCCGCATAGGCCCGGATGATGCCGCTAGCGCCGGAATGCTTTCCCAACACCAAACGATGACATCGCCCGACTTCCTCGGGGTCGAACCCCTCATAATTCAGGCGATTCTTAAGCAAGCCATCGACGTGAATCCCCGACTCGTGCGTAAACACCGCCGTGCCGACAATGCTTTTGTTGGGCGCGACCGGCCGTCCCGACGCCGTTTCCACTAAGCGCGAGATTTCCGGAAAGCAATGGCTGTCGATGCCGGTTTCACTGCCGTGGAGGTGGCGCAGCGCCATGACCGCTTCTTCCAGCGGCGCATTGCCGGCCCGTTCCCCTAGTCCATTGACGGTCGTGTTGATGTGACTCGCTCCGGCTTTCACCGCCGCCAGGGTATTGGCTGTCGCCAACCCGAGATCGTCATGGGCGTGCATTTCAATGTCCAGGTCGGTGCGCTGCCGCAATCGGACGATGTGCTCAAACGTCGCAAAGGGATCGAGCACCCCCAAGGTATCGGCAAAGCGAAAGCGGCGCGCGCCGCTATGCTGCGCGACCTCCACCACTTGCAACAGAAATTCGGGATCGGCGCGAGACGCATCTTCCCCGCCCACGCTGACTTCCAGCCCATGGGACAAGGCGTCGGCGACAAAACGCGGAATCGTCCGCAGCACCCACTGCCGGTCGCGCCCTAATTTATGCTGGATCTGCACGTCGGATACCGGCACCGACAGATTCACCCAGGCGACGCCGCAACGCGCCGCCGCCAGCAAGTCCTCGCGGCGCATGCGCCCCCACGCCATAAGTTGCGACGGCAGCCCGAGCGCGGCGATCGCGCGAATAATTTCGCGCTCCTCCTCGCCCATGATCGGAATGCCCACCTCCAGCGCCGGCACGCCCGCATCCGCCAAGGCGCGGGCAATTGCCAATTTTTCTCCGGCGTTGAACGCGACGCCGGCCGTCTGCTCGCCGTCGCGCAACGTCGTATCGTTTACTATCACTCGCTGCCGCACCATGACCGCACCTCGCTGAATGGCTCTTGACAGTTATCCGCTTGCAAATGCCGTGCCAAACACAAAGTTTTTCTTATAAACCGGGCGGTTAAACCGGATGAGCGGGCAAACCACGGCCATTGGGCGCGTCCAATGTTGGATTTGCGACAATCGCTGGCCGGCAAGGCCGGTGAAACACGCGCCCAAGCCATGCATTCCGGTGGCCGGGCAGGGGGCAAGCGCTATCCCTTCCGCTATAATTTTGCTATAGTCGATGAACGATTTATGACAGACAGGGCAGCGGCTAATCCGCTGGAAAATAACAACTATTTCCTATAAATCCAAAGGGTGTGCGCGGGGGCGAGGCTGATGTTACAGTTGAAACGAATCAACGATCTTAAAATTTGGGTGCGCTTAGTCGCGGCGATCTGGCTTATCCTGATCGTGGCGTGGTCGGGAATGATTTATTGGAGTTACGTCGAGCAAGCACAAAATACCGTGGAGCAAGCGCAAGATTTCGCCCTCAGCGTGCACCACATGACCCTGGCCGGACTGACCGGCATGATGATTAACGGCACCGTCGCCAAGCGGGCGGTGTTTCTCGACCAAATCAAACATTCCAAGGATGTCCAGCAACTCCGCGTCATCCGCGGCCAGCCGGTGATTCACCAATTCGGCCCCGGCGCGCCGGACGAGCAGAGCCCCACCGCGAAGGAAGCGGAGGTACTGAAAACCGGCAAGCCGTTCTATCAAGTAGAAAATAACGGCGCTATTTTCCAAGCGATCATTCCCGCCATCGCCCAGAAAAGCTATTTAGGCAAGGACTGCCTGATGTGCCATCAGGTTAAGGGCGGCACGGTACTCGGAGTGGTCAGCATGCGGCTGTCGCTGGCCAGAAGCCAAGCGGCGACACGTGCCTTTACGTTCAAAATCACCCTGGCCGCGATCATTATCACCATTCCACTGCTGCTGTTTGTTTATCTATTCATTACTAAATTCGTGACCCGGCCATTGCGGGAGATGACCCGCGGCCTGCTGGTGGTCGCCCAAGGCGAGGGCGATCTCACCCGCCGCTTGCCGGTGCATAGCCAAGACGAGATCGGCTATGCCTCCGCTGTGTTCAACCAGCTCATGGAAAAACTCCAAGCATTGATCCACCAGATCGGCGATGCGGCGAGCCAAGTCTCCGACGCGTCGCGCCAGGTCTCCTCCCACGCCCACCGAGTCGCGGCAAGCTCCAAGGAGCAAAGCGATAAGTCCGCGGCTATCGCCGCCTCGGTGGAAGAAACCGCGGCCAATGTCATTACCGTTACCGAAAGCACGGAGAAGGTCAAGCAACTGTCGCTCGACAGCTTGGCGCGCACCAAGGAGGGCAATGAAAGCCTGTCCGAGTTGGTGGGCGAGATCGACAGCGTGGAAGGCTCGGTCAGCGACATCGCCACGGCGGTCAATGAGTTCGTCCATAGCACCGAAGCGATTACCGCCATGACCCGCCAGGTGAAGGATATCGCCGAGCAAACCAACCTGTTGGCGCTCAACGCCGCTATCGAGGCGGCGCGGGCGGGCGAACAGGGCCGCGGTTTCGCCGTGGTCGCGGACGAAGTGCGCAAACTGGCCGAGAAGTCCGCCGAGTCGGCGAGCCAAATCGACGCTATTACCCAGTCCATCACCCAACAGTCGGAGCGGGTGGAGCATTCCATTGGCCAAGGACACGCGCATCTAGGCAGCAGCCAGGAGTCGCTGGAGAAAGTCGCCATCGTTCTATCCGAATCGAACGCGGTCGTGTCCCAAGTGAGCGAGGGATTAAGCAATATCACCGCGGCTTCCGACGAGCAACGCGCAACGACCGAGGATATGGCCCATAATATGGAAGCTATTGCCGCGATGACCGAACAAAACACCATGGCCGCCGAACATGCGGCCGAGGAAGCGGAAAACCTGGAGCGCCTCGCCGACAGCCTGCAAGACACGGTCAGCCAGTTTAAAGTCTAACCGACCACAGCGCGCCACCCGCCCCTTCCTCGCGCGGTAGCGGAAAAACCAATGACCGGGGCCGGTGCAGCCGGCCACCCTATAGACGATCGATGAATTTTTGCCATCACTGCGGTGCTAAGCTCTCCTTCCGGGTGCCTCCCGGCGACACGCTACCGCGCTATGTCTGCGACCGCTGCCATGCCGTCCACTATGAGAACCCGAAAATCGTCGCGGGCTGTATTCCCCGCTGGGAAAACCGGGTGTTGCTCTGCCGCCGCGCGATCGAACCGCGCTGTGGTTTATGGACCATCCCGGCGGGATTCATGGAGAACGGCGAAACAACCGCCGAAGCAGCGCAACGGGAAACTCTGGAGGAAGCAACCGCCAAGGTAGCGGTCGGCCCATTGTATGCCCTCTATAATCTGCCGCAGATTAACCAAGTTTATCTCATTTTCCTCGCCGACCTGACCGCGCCCGCCTTCGCGCCGGGGCAAGAAAGCCTGGAGGTGGCGTTGTTCGAGGAAACCGATATCCCGTGGGAAACCTTGGCGTTCGACGCGGTACGGTACGCGCTGCAGCGGTATTTCAGCGACCGCCGCGACCGAAAATTTCCCTTCCATATGGGCGATATTCTCCATCCGTCTGGAGGGTCGGGCGCGTCGCAGGCTGTTATTATCCGCGCCGCCACGCAGCCGGACTAAGGGGGTGGCGCCACCTTAATGACCTCCTCGACGGTGGTGATTCCCTGGCTCACTTTAATCGCGCCATTCATCCGTAACGGGCGCATGCCGTCCCGGTAGGCTTGCCGCCGGATCGCGGCAACATCGCCGTCTGGCTTGAGTAGAGCGCGAATAGCGGGGGATAGCGACAGCATTTCATAAATTCCCACCCGGCCGAGATAGCCGGTCATCCGGCATTCTAAGCAACCCGCCGGATTGGCGACGACCGCGGGTTTAGGCAGCGGCCACTCGCCAATGAGCGCCTGCCACTCGGCGTCGTCGATTTCTCCCGCTGTTTTGCAATGGGGACACAAGGTGCGTACCAGCCGTTGCGCCAACACGCCGAGCAAGGTGGCGTTAATCAAGTAAGGCGCCATCCCGAGTTCCAGCAAGCGGGTAACCGCCGAAGGGGCGTCGTTGGTGTGCAGCGTCGATAGCACCAGGTGGCCGGTCAGCGCCGACTGAACCGCCATTTCGGCGGTCTCCAAGTCGCGAATCTCGCCGACCATGATGATGTCGGGATCCTGCCGCAACAGGGTGCGGATACCGGAGGAGAAGTTCAGGCCGATGCCGGGCTGCACCTGCATTTGATTGAACTGGGGCTCGACCATTTCAATCGGGTCTTCGACAGTGCACACATTCACGCCCGGCTGAGCCAGTTGCTTGAGCGTGGAATACAGCGTCGTGGTTTTTCCCGAACCGGTGGGGCCGGTCACGAGAATAATCCCATAAGGATGGCCAACCATTGCGTTCCAGCGCTGCACCTCCGCGTCGTTGAATCCAAGTTCCTTGAAATCCTTGACCAGCACGTCAGGATTGAATATCCGCATCACCATTTTCTCACCAAAGGCGGTCGGCATGGTGGATAATCGCAGCTCGACTTCGTCTCCGCCGGGTGTCATCGTTTTGATCCGCCCATCTTGCGGACGGCGCTTTTCCACGACATCCATCCGGCCCAATACCTTGACGCGGCTGGTGATCGCCCCCAACACCGGTGCGGGAATCTGGTACACTTGATGCAGCACGCCGTCGATGCGGAAGCGAACATTTCCCGATTCGCGCCGGGGTTCCAGATGAATATCACTGGCCCGCTGCTCGAAGGCGTATTGCAGTAGCCAATCCACGATATGAACGACATGCTGGTCGTTGGCGTCGAGCTTACCGCTCTGTCCCAATTGCACCAATTGCTCGAAGTTGGCTATCCCCGGCGTTGCGACGCCATTCTGGGTTTGCACCGCGCGTTTCATGGAACGCGCTAAATTATAGAATTCGGCAAGATAGCGGGTGATATCCAGAGGATTGGCGACAACGCGGCGAATCGCCAAGCCGAGTATCCGCGATAGCTCCCCTTCCCATTCCGCGATATAGGGCTCGGCGGTAGCGATGACCGCCTCCCTGGCGTTCACCTCAACCGGCAAAATTTTAAAGCGGGCAGCGTAGGCATTGGAGATGATGCCGGTTACCGCGGTCAAATCAATTTTTAACGGGTCGATATGCCAGTAGCCCAAGCCGACGCGTTCCGCCAGCCACTGCGTCAACGCTTCTAAATGCAGCAATTTGTGCGGCGGGTGGCGGTTTCTCCATTTTTGCTCGGCGATAACGACCAGCGGGTGCAGGTCGCCACGGTGGCCGGCATGGACGGCGAGCAGCTGGTCGGCGTCCGCCTTAGCGGCTAAGCCATCCGCCGTTAGCGCAGCCAGTACTTCGCCTAGCTCCAGGCGATGCTCTGGGATGGGGCGCCGCGCCAAGGCGGCCGGTTGCGTCATGTTCCGTTTCATCCAGGCTTTCTAAAAGGGAGGATTTTAACGGTTGACGGCGGAGAAAGGGAACCCGGCGCGATCCCGTTGCCGGCCAACGGAATGACCGCATCGACCAAATCGCAATAAGAATCCCACATGAGCGCGCTAAGACGCAGACAAGCCTGCAAGGAGGTGTGCGACCGGATGCGCTCCCGGTCGATGCGAAACTGAAGCCGCCGCATCCGCTGGTGGTTGGAAGCACGATGAATGACCGCGTTAATATAGCGGTCTCGCTGCCGCTCGAAAGCAGCTGGATCGCGCTTTGCCAGTTCCGCCCACGCATCGAAATTAAACGGCCCGCTCTGGGAGCCGCCATTGTGTCCCAAGGTATTCCCCCTCGCAGCCCACCTTTAGGCCATTGCCTGATGGAGTCCGCCGGAAAAAAGTAAACAGCCCCCCTGTCCATTGCTTTTATGATAGCCCACAAAGCCCGCTAGCGTTTTACGGAAGATTCATCTCTCGGGATAACAACCATCAAGCACCATAGCGATAAGTAAACGCCCAGAACGGGTTCTCCTGGACGCCCGCCGACCGTTCTTGCCGAGCAGAGGTCGCCCGTGGAACCGGCCGCCGCATGACGTCTATCCGCCTGACGCGGAAGTCTTACTTTCCGTTAACGGGCGTCAGGTCAAAACCATCGACCAACGCATTCAGTTCCTTGGCCGTTCCGGACAGGGCTTGCGCCGATTCGCGCGCTTCCTGAGCAGCGTGGGTATTATGCTCGATCAGTTGGGAGATATTTTCCATGCTGCCCGCGACATCCTCGGTCGCCGCCGCTTGGTGCTTGGCGGCTGCGGCGATATGCTGCGCTCTGTCGTTGAGTTCCCGGCTGCTAGCGGTAATCCGCGTCATGCTGGCGGCGCTTTGTTTCATCAGGCCGATACCCTGCTCGACCTCGGTCATCGCCTGCCCCATGGAAGCCACCGTCTGCTCGGTCGCCGATTGGATTCCACCGATCATATCGGCGATATTCACGGTGCTAGCCGTTGTCCGTTCCGCCAATTTACGCACTTCGTCCGCCACCACGGCGAAACCGCGGCCAGTCTCTCCAGCGCGCGCCGCCTCGATCGCCGCGTTCAGCGCCAGCAAGTTGGTCTGATCGGCGATTTCCTTAATGACCTGGGTCACGTCGCCGATTTTCTGAATCGCTTGATCGAGGCGGCCGATAGTCGTGCTTGCGCCCTGTACCGCGGAAACCACGCGCGACACCGCCTGCATGCTGCTATCCATGCTGCTGCTACTGTCCTCGACAATAATCCGGGAATCTCCAGCGGCGGACGCTACCCGATCCGCGCTGTCCGCGACTTCGTTCACCGACTGGCTGACTTCCTCCAGCGACGAGGCGATTTCCCGCACGTTCTCATGCTGTTGCTCCGACTGATTCACCACGTCGGCGACCTTGCCGAGAAGCAGCGCGGAGCGCGCCTTGATTGTTTCCGCCGCCGCCAAAATTTCTTCCAGCATCACTTTCAAGTGCACTTGCATCGCCGCGATACCGCGTAATACGCGCCCTGTTTCGCCAGACCGGGTAATATCGATGTCGTCCGTCAGGTTGCCTTGCGCGATACGATCGAAATGACCGATGGCGCTATTTAACGGATCCACAATGGAGCGCACGAGAAACACCGCTGCCGCCGTCGCCAGCAACAAGCCGATGAGCGTGCCGGCCAACATCAGATTACGGATTTTCTGGTAGCGCGCCACTGATTTTTCGTAGTCGGTTTTCGCGGCGCGCAGCGTCCATTGCAATATTGCGTTGGCTTCATTCCTGGCGGTTTGATACAACGGATTGACCTTTTGCAACAGGATGGTCTCCGCTCGATCGCGATCTCCCGCCGCTATCGCTTCCTGCATCGCGATCTCATAGCGGCCGCGAATAGCGGCGTAGCGATCGGCCAAGCGCTTTTCCGCCGCGGTCAAGCGGCGTTGGCGGTAACGCGCCCAGATCGCGGTAATTTCATCGCGGTTTTTAACGATCGTATCGCGATGACGCGCTACCGGATGATGATGCAGCGCGGACAATGGATTTTGGGGATTATGCTGTAACGCGAGCATAGTCTGCGCGCGATTGTCCCCCATGAGCTGCATAATGCGCGCGATCATGTCGGTAGGCTCCAACTGGTCGCGGTAGCTGGATTCCAACGCACGATTGTCGAGGGCGATGCCGCCCAAGCCGAGCGCGCCGCCGCCAATCATCAATAACGCCATGAATCCCATGACCATCGCCAGCCGCACCTTAATCGTCAAGCGAGACAGCCGGCCGCCTCCCGATTTGAGCTTTTCCTTCGTCCGGTTAAGCCGCTGGTATAGTGCCTCGGCCTGCGCCACCTGCGGCCGCGTCGGTTCGGTGCGCACCGACATATAACCCACGGTCTTGTCGTTTTTACGGACGGGAACGACAAAAGCGTCCACCCAGTAATAGTCGCCGTTCTTGCAGCGGTTCTTGACCAAGCCGCGCCATGGCGCACCTTGCTTCACCGTGCGCCATAAGTCCTCGAAGGCTTGGGGCGGCATATCGGGGTGACGAACCGTGTTGTGGCTCTTGCCGATCAGTTCGGCGCGGCTGTAGCCGCTGATTTCGGCAAACGCATCATTGACGTAAGTAATCACGCCCTTAAGGTCCGTCTTGGAAACGAGATATTTTCCCTTGAGAAACGGCGTCTCTGTTTGCGTGACCGGATGATTGCTCTTCATTTTTTACTTTCCCCTCACAACAGCAATATACGCTGGATACGACTCGCCAAGCGCGACGCCCGGCGGGCATGGCCGCCAGCCGCAGGGCAGCGGATTACCAAGATTAGCCACGCGTAACACGCGAAATAACTTCCGAGAACGGCGGAAGAATGCCGAAGCACCCGCGCCTAGCGCTAGCGGCAACCGCTATCTTTGGTTTAAGGCGCGTCACCTGGCGATTCCACGACCCTGGGCAAGAATACCTTTAGATGGGAATTTTGCGCCCCCGTCTTTCGCACGGAGTCGCCTTTTTCAGGTGAGAGATTTGTCGCGCTTGGGAAAAATACTACAGTCTCTGCATTGAAACAACCATCGGGGAAATCCTGATTTCTCCGGGAAACGGCGGTACCCAATAGCACGGCCGGATCCATCGAGGGCGGCGACGGCGCGCGGCGCATTCTCGCCGCGTTAGCGCGCCCGGCAACACACGGCCGTCACGCAATTAACCTAAAGTGTCCGACCAATGATCGCAAATCCTCCGCCGTCGCGGATAATTCCCGCGTCGCCTGTCCCGCCTGCTGAGCGGCGGCGGCATTATGTCCCACCGATCCGGAAATCTGTTCAATGCTGACGCTGGCTTCCTCGGTGGCCAACGCCTGTAAGCGCGCGGCATCGGCAATATGCCGCGCCTGCTGGCTCACGCCTTCCCCGGCGACGGTAATCTGCTGAATGCTGGTACTGCTGGTCTGCATCAACCGAAGTCCCTGCTCCACTTCAGCTACCGCTCGATCCATCGACGCGACCGCCGATGCGGCCGCCTCCTGAATGTCACTCACCATCTGCACAATATCCACTGTACTGACGGTGGTGCGCTCCGCCAAGTGACGCACTTCGTCGGCCACCACCGCGAAACCGCGCCCGCTTTCCCCCGCGCGCGCCGCTTCGATTGCCGCGTTCAGCGCCAGCAGGTTCGTTTGATCGGCAATTTCCTTGATGACTTGGGTCATGTCGCCAATTTTTTGGATCGTTTGGTTAAGAACGGAAATCGTGCCGCTCGATGCCTGCACCACGTCAACCACCCGAGCCGTCGTCTCCATGCCTTGTTCCATGCCGCGGCTGCCAGTGCCCGCCAAGTCTTGCGCGTGAGCGGCGTCGGCGGCGGCCTGGATCGCGCTCTCTGCCACTTGGCGCACTGAGCGGCTCACCCGCTCCATGGCTTCCGCCACCTGTTGGATACCGAGATGCTGTTGCGCCGACTGGTCCACTACCTGGGAAACTTGGCTTTGCAGATGCGCGGTGCGCTGCTCGATCGCGGCGGAGTCCTCGGCGATTTCTTCTAGCATGACCTTCAAGTGAACCTGCATGGCCGCTAAACTGGTTAACAAACGGCCGGGTTCATCACGACCGGCAATATCGATTTCAGTAGTTAAATCCCCCTGCGCGATGCGTTCGAAGTGGCTGACCGCCTGACGTAGCGGGCGAACAATCGAGCGCGCTAGCAAGATGCTCAGCAGCGCGGCGATGAAAAGTCCTACTGCGGCGCCGCCGGTTTCCAAACCGCGCACCAAGCGATAGCGTTGCCTGGCGGCCAGATAATTAGCTCTTGCCGCCACGCGCATCTGTTGTTGCAGTGCTTGCGCACGGCTACGCGCATCCCGGTATAAGGGGTTTATTTGATTCAACAATAGCTGGTTCGCTCGTCCGAAATCGCCAGCACGCAATGCGGCGCGCGCTGGCGCGACGCCGTGGGTTATATAGTTTCGCCAGGCGACCTGGTAGCGGCCGGCCAGTTGCTGCTCCCGCGGTGTCCGCGGGAGCGCCTGATAACGCCGCCATAGGGTTTTCAAGGTGTTTTCGCGCGTAGCCAGCCTATCGAGGCGCGGCGTGAGAGAAGCATCCCGCCCCCCAGCATAGGGACTCGATGGATTGTGCTGTAACGCCATTAGCACATCGCCATGACTTTCGCTCAACTGCAACAACATGTTGCCGACTAGATCGGAGGATTCCAAGCTCTGGTGATACACCGATTCCAAGAAACGCATCGTGGTCGCCAAACCGCGGGTGCCGACGATGGCGCCGCCAAAAACCAACACCGCCATAAACAGCATAATGAAAGTCAGCCGGCTTTTGAGGGAAAGAAGCGCCATCCCGCCCCGCTCCCGTGGCTTAAACTTCTCTTGAGTCTGGTTAAGCCGCTGGTACAATACCGCCGCCGCCTCGATTTGCGTCCTTGTCGGTTCGCTGCGCACCGACATATAACCAGTGACGCCTTCATCACGATGAATCGGCACCACAAACGCATCCACCCAATAATAGTCGCCATTCTTGCACCGGTTCTTAACCAAACCGCGCCATGGCAGCCCTTGCTTTACGGTACGCCACAAGTCATCGAACGCCTGGGGCGGCATATCGGGATGACGAACGAGGTTATGGCTTTTACCGACCAGCTCTTCCCGGCGGTAACCGCTCATATCGAAGAAGGCGTCGTTACCGTAGGTAATCACGCCGTGTAGATCGGTTTTCGTCACGAGGTATTTACCCTTGATGAAGGGCTTTCCCACCTTCGTCACTGGAAAATTTCTACGCATGCCGCTGCCTCCTCAATATCTCTCTCGCAGGGCAAAGCAATTATTGCGCCCAAAATGCGACCGCTTCGCCATAGTGCGGCGCATGACCTCGTTTTCATTAGGGAAATAAATGGGTGGCGGGATTTTCCCCGCGCGGCGCTAACCGCCGCCGCAGGGGAAAAAGAAGAAAAAATGACGGTTTCGTGACAAACAGGAGAGCCGCTTACGATTCCCCGCTCAACGCCAGCATCAGGCCGTTTAAGCGGCGTACGAAAGCCGCCGGGTCGTCCAGCTGCCCCCCTTCGCTCAACGCCGCCTGGTCGAACAAAATTTGGCTCCAGTCATTGAAGCGCTCGCCGCCCATTTCGCTGTGAAGTTTACTCACCAGCGGATGGTGCGGATTGATTTCCATGATCGGCTTGGATTCGGAAACCGGCCGTCCCGCCGCCTTGAGCATCCGCTCCAAATTAGCACTGGGATCGGAACCATCGACCACCAGGCAGGCGGCGGAATCGGTCAGCCGATGAGTCACGCGCACATCCTTCACCTGCTCGCCCAACGTCTCCTTGATTTTATCCACGACCGGCTTAAACGCGTCGGCTTCTTTCTGTTGCGTTTGTTTTTCCTCTGCGTCTTCCAGCGCGCCCAAGTCTAGTGCATCCTTCGCGACGGACTGCAGCGCCTTCTCCTCGAAGGCCGGCAAGCTCGACACGACCCACTCGTCTACCCGGTCGGATAGCAGCAGCACCTCGATGCCTTTCCGCCGGAATATTTCCAGGTGCGGGCTGCTCTTCGCTGCGGCGAGAGAGTCGGCGGTAATATAATAAATTTTATCCTGTCCCTCTTTCATGCGCCCAGCATACTCCGCCAGGGACACTAACTGGTCGTCGCCATCACTGACGGTGGAAGAAAACCGCAGCAGCTTGGCGATGCGCTCGCGGTTAGCGAAATCCTCGCCGACCCCTTCCTTCAACACCAACCCGAATTCCTTCCAGAAACGGGCGTATTTTTCCTGATCGTTCTCCGCCAAGTCTTCTAGCGCGCCCAGCAACTTTTTCACCGAACCGGCGCGAATCGCATCGATGTCCTTGCTATGCTGGAGAATTTCCCGGGAAACGTTCAACGGCAAATTGTTAGAGTCGATCACGCCGCGCACGAAACGCAGATAGGCCGGCATCAGCTGTTGGGTGTCTTCCATGATAAAGACCCGCCGGACGTACAGCTTGACGCCGTGGGTGCGATCCCGATCCCACAAATCGAAGGGCGCGTGCGAGGGGATATACAGCAATTGCGTATATTCCTGGCGGCCTTCTACTTTGCTATGAATACGTAATAGCGGCGGTTCGAAATCATGGGCGGCATGTTTATAAAATTCGTCGTATTGCTCGTCGGTGATTTCGCTTTTCTGCCTTGCCCACAGGGCATTCGCCTGATTGACGGTTTCCTTCTCGTCCTTGTCTTCCGACTTCATCAGGATGGGTAAGGTAATGTGATCGGAATACTTGCGGATAATCGCGCGCAACCGCCAGCCATCGAGAAATTCGTCTTCTCCTTCTCTGAGGTGCAGCACGATTTCCGTGCCGCGGCTAGGTTTCTCGACGGTTTCCACGGAAAACTCGCCTTCTCCCGCGGAAGTCCAGCACACGCCATGTTCCGCGGTCAGACCGGCGCGGCGGGTTGTCAAGGTCACTTGATCCGCAACAATAAACGCGGAATAAAATCCGACACCGAATTGGCCAATCAAGTGCGCGTCTTTCGCCTGGTCGCCGGTTAACGCGTTGAAAAACTCGTGGGTTCCGGATTTAGCAATGGTGCCGATATGCTCGATCACCTCGGTGCGCGACATGCCGATGCCGTTATCGGTAATGGTCAGCGTGCGCGCCGCCTTATCCAAGGCGACATGAATAGCCAACTCACTATCCCCCGCATACAACGCATCGTCACTCAGCCCCTCGAAGCGCAGCTTGTCACACGCATCGGAGGCGTTGGAAATCAGTTCGCGCAAAAAAATTTCTTTATTGCTATAGAGAGAGTGAATCATCAGTTTCAATAACTGAGAAACCTCTGTTTGAAAGCCAAGGGTTTCTTTATGCTGGGTTGCGGCTGCCATGGATTTTTATTGCTCCTTCAGAATTCTTAGGACAAGCGATTATATGGGGATGAACATCGCCGGCTTCAAGTGCGCAAGTGCAACGAGGCGAATTAGGCTGGCGTGGCGAGACCGCGATCCGATAACCGGTAGTGGCAAATTCGATTACGGCCCGCTTTCTTCGCCTGATAGAGCGCGTGATCCGCATGGGAAATCAATAGACTGGCATCCATGCCCGGCTGCGGCCGCAGCGTGGCAGTGCCGATACTGACGGTTAACCGCATCGACGCAATGTTGGACGCTGGATGCGGAATGCCTAACGCATCGACGTGTTGCTGCAAGCTGGCGGCAACCCGGCAAACACCGTCAGCGCCGGTATCGGGCAGCACCACGGCGAATTCCTCGCCGCCGTAGCGCGCGGCTAGGTCGCTGCCGCGCTGCAGCATGGCGCTAATGGCGTTCGCCACTTGACGCAGACATTGATCGCCGCCTTGATGGCCAAGCGCGTCATTGTATTGCTTAAAATAATCGATATCCAGCAGCGCCAAGGAGATCGACGACGCATTACGGATCGCACGGCGAAACTCATACGTCAGATGCTCGTCGAAACGGCGGCGGTTGGCAATGCCGGTCAATCCGTCCAGATGGGTATAACGGCGCAACGCCAATGCTTGTTCGCGCAACACCCGCTCCCGGGCTGCCGCCGCCGTTACATCGAAAATTTGCACCATCCCATGACGAGGCGTCTCCGCCACTTCCACCGGCATTACATAAATTTGCTGTTGCAAGCGTTGCCTTTCCTCTTGCGGCGCATCCTTGGCATACAGTGGAAACGGTGACTTATTCAAGGATTGAGAAAGCAGACTGGCGCAGCCGACATGCAATGCCGCGCGTACCGCCATATGCACCCGCCCGCCATTCATCCCGGGAAACACCTCCGCGAACTTCCGACCGCGCGCGGCCTGTGGGGAAATACCAGAGGCCTCGGCCAACCATTGGTTCCACACGACAATCGTTTCCGTTTCATCCACCACCAGCAAGCCGGTCATCGAGGCGCAAAGGACACCGCTGAGCAGATTAAGCCGTTGGCTTGAGGAACCTTCCATGACGATGGGTTTACCCAGCCAACTGGCCGACGAAATGGTCGATATGCTGCGTCAGTTCCTGGAATGACGGAACGTCCATTAAGAAGGCCACGTGGCCATGAATCGCATTTTTTTCTAACGTGAAATCAATAAACAGCAGCATCACCACGCTTTCGCCGTCCGATACCGTCGATTCGGTATCGATCAATTCGGCAAAGGTGCCGCGGCGATAGGCGGGCAGCGAGCTGTTGAACTCACAGCCGAATAAATTGGCCAGCGTGCCAACACAGGAATTGAGAATGATGTTGCCGATCTCGGTCATCGCTTCCTGTTCCAACTCGGACATTTCGGTCAGCGGGATTTCCTCGCCGACGAGCAATCTCACCAATTCCAGGCTTTTGTCCTCGGGAAACATCAGCAGCGCATTGGTATCGAGACAGCCGCTAAAATGCTGGACAACGCCACTCACCAACTTGTCCGGCGCGCCATGAAGCCGCTGTGCCGCCTCCACGCGGCTGAGGAACTGAATAGACGGCACGGATAATAGAATTTCGTCGTTCACCATATGGCTCATGGTGGCCGCCGCCCGACCCACGCCGATATTGAAAATTTCGATGATGGCGTCGTGCTGCATCTCACTCAGCGGAAACATCGGATGACCCCGCCAGCGCCAAGATAGCCACAATGCTATCCGCCGTAATCGGCTTGGTAATGAAACGGCACCCCAACGCCTCGGCTTTGCGCCGTATCGGCTCCTGGACATTCGCCGTGAACAGCGCCATGGGGGCGGAAATCCCCAATGCTTTCAGCTTCCCGGCAAGCTCCAGCCCATTCATGCCAGGCATGTTGTAATCGATGGTCACAATATCCGGCGGTGTCGCCGCCACGCTAGCCAGGGCTTCCTCGCCCTGCGCCGCCTCGATAATGCACCATCCCGGACGCCGCTCCAGAATCATGGCTTTAATCATCATCCGTGACACCCGGCTATCGTCCACTACCAGAAGCCGCTTACTCTCCGCATACCCCATCTTTCCCCACCCTACTGACTACCGATCACCGTCGGCCTCAACACCGACATATGACAAATAAATAATAAAAATCAATTGGATAGATTATAACATCGTTTCTGCCATCCCGTACTTAACGCCACTCGCCCTGGATAAACTTTTCCGCCCACAGCAATCCGGCCACGGTTTTACCATCGGTAATCCGCCCGTCACGGATCCACTCCATGGCGTCGCGCAATGGCACGGACAGCACCTCCAGAAACTCGTCGGCGTCTCGGCGGTGCCCCCGCTGGCTCAGCCCTTCCGCCAGATAAAACGCGATCAGTTCATTAGAATAGCCGATGCACGGATGAATTTTCGCCAGATAATGCCAATGCGCCGCCTCGTAGCCGGTTTCCTCCAATAGTTCGCGCCGGCCACAAGCCAGCATCTCCTCGCCAGGATCGATCTTTCCGGCCGGCAACTCGAAAAAATCCTGCCGCAACGGGTAACGGAACTGGCGCACAAGCACCACTTCATGACCATCCAGCCAAGGAATCACCGCCACCGCACCAGGGTGAACAATGTATTCACGCCCGGTTACCCGACCATCGGGCAGCGCCACTTGATCCGCTTTTACGTGCAGCAACCGTCCTTGGTATACCGTTTGCGACGACAAAGGCTTCTCGCTCAAACGGGACACTGTCGTGCCTTTTTCTTTTCTCGACATATTGACAATACCCTACTGATTTACTAATGTACCAAATAAGGGCGATTAATCGCCATTATTAATTTAACTTATATAAGCATATTATGATTTTCTAAAAGGAGCGCGCCATGTCTGACCTCATTCATCACTTTCCCGCCGACGGCATCGTCACGATCAATCGCGTGCTTCTCAAACCCCAGTTTACCGTGGATGACTTGGAAGAGCGCGTATCCATGCTGTGCGAGAATGTCAAAACTTATCATTCCGACACCGGATTCATCGGTGGGTTCGTGGCATTGAACAGCGGAATGATCTCCAATGAGGGCAGCACCATCGGACAAGCGGTGGAAAGCCCGCTGAAGGGCAAGGAAGCGCTAATCATTACCTTTTGGCGCTCGTTCGAGGCGCACGAGACCTCTCACCGCAGCGACACATTCCAGCCACTATTCCAGGAAGCGTTGGAATTGTGCGAAAACGGCAATGAGGAAATCGCCTATACTATGTTGTGGTCTGGCGCCGCCTATACCAAGGAGGAAGCGGAAGCGGCCCGCGCCGCGAAGGAAAAATACGCGCCACAGGCTGCTGCATAAGCGGCGTATACCTAAAGCCAAGGCGTTCTGATACTGGAAAAGCTGACATTCGCCGCAGCGACAAGACGGATGTTAGGCCTCCGCCGCAGTACGGCGCCATAAATAACGGTAGATGAACCCCGGTGCCGCAAATACGAGGAAAAGACAGACGGTCACCGTATAAAATTCCCATTTCTGGGAATGCACCGGACCGAGACGTTTTTCTGCAAAGTAAGCCATGCCGCCACAGACGAAATACCACGTGACCAGCTCTAGCAAACGCCACCAGCCACCCTTGCGGCCTCCCTTTAGCGGTAGTAGATAAAATAACCGCTCGCTGAAGAACGACGAATTCGCCGCTACCCCGGCGATGATTAATACAAAATAAATGCTGGTTGTCATAAGGAAAGCCGGATGGAATGAATGCACAGGGCAATTAACGGCTGGGGCAACACACCCAGAACGAGGATGCCAAGGCCGTTGAGGCTCAACAACACACGCGCATCCGTTTCCATTTGGAAAGGCGCGTGCTCCAAAGGTTCATCGAAATACATCAATTTGACCAAGCGCAAATAATAGAATGCCCCGATCAGCGCGAAAATCACGGCGGCGACCACCAACCAGGTAAAGCCCGCCTGCATCGCCGCCTGAAATACCAGCAATTTGGCGTAAAAACCCACGGTCGGCGGCACGCCGGCCATGGAAAAGACAATCAGCAGCATAATGAACGCATACCATGGGCTACGCTGGTTCAGCCCTTTCAGGTGCTCCAACCGTTCCGCGTCGAAGCCATGGCGGGATAATAGCAGCAACACGCCGAAAGCACCCACGGTCATCAGTACGTAGACCACCGCGTAAAACATCGCGGCACTATACCCCGCCATGGATCCGCTCAGGAACCCCAGCAGCAAATAACCCATGTGCGCAATGGTGGAATACGCCAACATTCGTTTGAGATTGGTCTGGGCAATGGCGGTGATGTTCCCTACCGCCATGGATAACAGCGCTAAAATCACGAGCATCCCCTGCCAATCCGCAGCGACCCCCTGAAACCCTTGAATCAGCAATCGTAGAACGAAGGCAAACGCCGCCAACTTGGGTGCCGATCCGATGAACAAGGTGACCGCCGTTGGCGAACCTTCATACACATCGGGCACCCACATATGGAACGGCACCGCGCCCAGCTTAAAGGCCAAACCAGCGACAATAAACACGAGGCCGGTCGCGAGCAACAGATGATGATGGTTGCTTTGCTGCATGATCGCCAAGGCGATTTGCTGATTATACAAACTGCCGGTCGCGCCATAAACGAGCGACATGCCGTAAAGTAGCAGACCGGATGCCAGCGCACCGAGCACGAAGTATTTCATCGCCGCCTCGGTAGCGGCGGCAGAATCGCGCTGTAGCGCCACCAACGCATAAAGGCTCAGGGACATCAATTCCAGGCCGAGATACATTACCAGGAAATGATTGGCGGAAATCATCACCATCATACCGAGCATGGCGAACAACACGAGCGCGAAATATTCGCCGCGGAACAGTCCGCGCTGAACGAGATACCCGCGAGAATACGTTAGCACCACGAGTACGGTCACGTAGATGAGCAGCTTCAGCACATCTGCCACTGGGTCGGCGACAAACATGTGATTGAACGTATAAACCGTTGAACCGTCGAACGCCGCCAAGGTGATCCAGGCAACCACCACCAAGGTGACTTGGGTTAGCGCGTAAGCAATCAGGCGATTGTCCTTGGCGAATACGTCCACGATCAAAATGACGGACGCCATCACCAGAATGAAGATTTCCGGCAAAACAGGAACCAGGTTAGGAACGACTGGGTTCATTAAATTTCCCTTAGGGCGCCAGGTTTATAGCTTGCTCTGGGCCACGTGATTGAGCAAATTGGCAACGGACACATGCATAACCTCGGTAAATGGCTGAGGATAAATCCCCATCGCCAACACGGCGATGGCGAGCAGCCCCAGCACCAGAAACTCACGGGCGGTAATATCGTTCAGTTTTTCCACCGCCGCGTTGCCAACCTTACCGAAAATGACCCGTTTGTACATCCATAGGGTATAAGCTGCGCCGAAAATCAGCGTGGCGGCAGCGGCAAAGGCGAACCAGAAATTCGTCCGAATCGCCCCCATAATCACCATGAATTCGCCAACGAACCCGCTCGTGCCCGGCAATCCCGAATTTGCCATGGCAAACAGCATGAAAAACGCGGCGAATAACGGCATCCGATTGGCCACACCGCCGTAATCGGCAATGTTGCGCGTATGCATCCGGTCGTACAGTACCCCGATGCATAAAAATAGCGCGCCGGAGATAAAACCATGGGAAATCATCTGCACCAAGGAACCTTCGACGCCGTACGTGTTGAATAAGAAAATACCGAGGGTCACGAAACCCATGTGGGAAATGGATGAGTAAGCAATCAGCTTCTTCATGTCGGTTTGCGCCAGCGCCACCAAGCCGATATAGACGACCGCGATCAAGGACAAGGCGATCATGACGCCCGCCAAGCGATGACTGGCATCCGGCGCGATGGGCAAGGCAAAACGCAGGAAACCGTACGCGCCGATCTTCAGCATAATCGCCGCCAGCACGACCGACCCGCCAGTGGGCGCTTCCACGTGTGCGTCCGGCAGCCACGTATGCACTGGCCACATGGGTACCTTCACCGCGAAGGCGGTAAAGAATGCAATAAACAGCAAAATCTGCGCAGTCAGCGGGATGGGAAGGCGGTAATAATTTAGTATCTCGAAGCTTCCCCCGGAGCGGTTGTACAGATAGATAAACGCCACCAGCATGAGCAACGAACCCAACAGCGTATAAAGGAAAAATTTAAACGCCGCGTATACCCGGTTCGGCCCGCCCCATATCCCGATAATCAGAAACATGGGAATCAGCATCGCTTCCCAGAACACATAAAACAGCATCGCGTCAAGAGAAGCGAATACGCCGTTCATCAACCCCGACATGATGAGAAACGCGCCTAGGTACTGCGCTACTTTGTTTTGGATAACTTTCCAGCCGGCGATCACCACCAACAGGGTCATGAAGCTGTTGAGCAGCACGAACAATACCGAAATCCCATCCACGCCCAAATGGTAATTAATATTGAACGACTCGATCCAAGGCCGCATTTCGACGAACTGCATGCCATCACGCAAAGGATCGAACTGGGTATAAAGCGGCAGCGCCACGACCAACCCCATGATCGCGCCCAGCAGGGCGACAATGCGCGCAGACGACGCATTACGGTCGGTGCCGGTGGCGAGTGTCAACACGCCCGCCACAATCGGCAGCCATATTACCAGGCTCAGCAAAGGTAGTCCGGAAGTCATAAACAGCCTATCTCAATCATACCGACAGCAACCGCGGAAAGCGTTGCGCGGGCATGCATTACGGTCGAATGCGCATTGAATCGCGCCTACTCGGTTCATCCTCGCGTCAACCAGGTCAAAAAAACGAAAACGCCGATAATCATGGCAAACGCGTAATGATAAATATACCCCGACTGGAGGCGGCGAATCGTGGCGGCAAACCATCCCACTAGCCGCGCCGATCCGTTGACCAACCAGCCATCGATGACGCCCACGTCGCCCCCGCGCCACAATCCGCGCCCAAGGAGTCTGGCGCCACCGGCGAAAAACCACGCGTTGAATTCGTCGAAGCCATATTTGTGTTCCAACACGGTATAAATAAAGCCCGCTTTACGTTTAACCCACTCCGCCGCTTGCGGTCGCAACCAATAGAAATACCAAGCCGTGACAATACCCGCCAGCGCCAGCCAAAATGGCGGCGCCATCACTCCGTGAAGGATAAACGGCAGCACGCCGTGGAACTCCCCACCCATACGGGCGAGCACGTTGTGCGATGGCGCCACGTAAATAGCGCCACTAAAAAAACCGCCGAACAGCAAGGGCTTGATGTACGCCCATCCGGCATAGACCGAAGGCACCGCCAGCAGGATGAGCGGCACCGTGACCACCCACGGCGATTCACGCAAGTGACGGCGCGTGTGCGCGTCCATCCGCTCCTTGCCATGAAAGGTAAGGATGAGTAGGCGAAACGTGTATAGCGCGGTAACAAATACTCCGCCCAGCACCGCGAAATAAGCGAACCCCGCCCCCGGTAGCCGGGACGCGTGAACCGCTTCGATGATCGCGTCCTTGGAGAAAAACCCGGCAAAGGGCGGAATGCCAGACAACGCCAGGCCGCCGATCAACGCCGTCACATAGGTGATTGGCATGTACTTACGTAATCCGCCCATCTTGCGCATATCCTGCTCGTGGTGCATGGCGACAATCACCGAACCGGCGGCAAGAAATAGCAGCGCTTTAAAAAAAGCGTGCGTCATCAAATGGAAGATTCCCGCCGCATAAGCCGAGGCGCCCAGCGCTACCGTCATGTAACCCAGTTGCGACAACGTCGAATAAGCGATGACCCGTTTAATATCGTTCTGCACCACGCCGAGAAACGCCATGAACAGCGCGGTGATCCCGCCGATCACCATGATGACCGACAATGTCGTGGGAGAGAGCTCGAACAGCGGCGACATGCGCGCCACCATGAAAATTCCGGCGGTCACCATGGTTGCGGCATGAATCAACGCCGAAATAGGCGTCGGACCTTCCATCGAGTCGGGCAGCCACACATGAAACGGCACTTGGGCCGATTTCCCCATGGCGCCGATAAACAACAACAGACAAATGACCGTCATGACGGCCCACGAATGGCCGGGCAGCAGTGTCACCATACGACCCGCCAAATGAGGCGCCTGGGTAAACACCGCCGCGTAATCCAGGGTGCCGAAATAGGACAACACCATGCCGATTCCCAGCAAGAAGCCGAAATCACCGACCCGGTTGACCAGGAATGCCTTCAGGCTAGCGTAAACCGCGCTCTCCCGGGTAAACCAAAAACCAATTAAGAGATAGGACACGAGCCCCACCGCCTCCCAGCCGAAAAACAACTGAAGGAAGTTGTTCGCCATCACCAGCATCAGCATGGAAAAGGTAAATAGCGAAATGTAGCTAAAGAACCGCTGATAGCCGGGATCGTCGCGCATGTAGCCAATGGTGTAGATATGCACCATGAGCGAGACAAAACTGACGACCACCATCATGAGTGCGGACAACGAATCGATCAGGAAGCCAATTTCAAAGCGGGTATCACCGCTGGTCAGCCAGGTATAAACCGCGCCATTGAAAGTGTTGCCGTGGGCCACGTCACGAAAAATCAACACCGACGCGACAAAGGCGCAGCCAACGCCCGCGATGGCCACCCAATGGGAAGCGGTCCGCCCGATCAGCCAGCCGAATAGTCCGACAATCAACGCCCCGGCAAGGGGGGCGAGAGGCACCAGCAGATACAGGGTGTGCATATTACTCATAGCCAACGGTTCTCCAGCGGCTCCGCGCGCGTCATGTCGGCTCTCATCCCTTGAGCCGATCTAAGTCCTCGATATTGATGGTGCTGATGTTGCGGAACAGCGCTATCAAGATCGCCAGCCCGATCGCCGCTTCGGCGGCGGCGACGGTGAGGATGAAAAAGACAAAAATTTGGCCGGCGGCGTCGCCCATGTAGTGGGAAAACGCGATGAAATTAATATTGACGGACAATAGCATCAGCTCAATCGCCATCAATAAAATAATCAAATTCTTCCGATTGAGAAAAATACCGGCGATACTGATCGCGAACAATAAAGCGCCCAGTATCAGAAAATGCGATAGCGTCAGCATGATTTATCCTCCGTCCCGGATTCCTCGGGGTTAACGCCCGCCGCCGGCATCGACACCAAACGCACCCGGTCTGCCCGGCGCACCCTGACTTGCTGGGCGGGATCTTGGCGCTTAATCGTCTTGCCGCGGCGCAAGCTCAGCGCAATCGCCGCGACAATCGCCACCAACAACAGGACGGCGGCGATTTCAAACGGGTAAACGTAATGCGTATACAATAAGCGGCCCAGCACCTTGGTGTTGCTGTAGCCGGGTGCGTCCGCGCCGGCGGGGGCAAACGCGATCACCGCGCTTTTGCTGCGCAATGCCAGCACGAGCTCGATCGCTGCCAGCACGCCGATACTGAACGCGATGGGCGAATACCGCCAAAATCCTTCCCGCAGCCGACTCACATTCATATCGATCGTCATCACCACGAAGAGGAACAGCACCATCACCGCGCCGACATAGACCAATACCAGGGTGATAGCCAAGAACTCGGCCCGTAGCATCAGCCACAACGCGGCGGCGGTAAAAAACGCCAGTACCAAATACAGGGCGGCATGCACCGGGTTGCGGCAGGTCACCACCCGCAACGCGGCCAATAGCATAATGGCCGAGAAAAAATAAAAAATAGCCGTCTCGAAAGTCATGTGCCTCAGTCCCGGGAAGCTGCCTATCGGCGGCGCGTCCCTGTCGTGCCTCGGTTAGCGGTATTTCGCATCCACCGCGCGATCCTGCGCAATCTGCGATTCCAGCCGCTCGCCCATGGCGAGCAGTTTATCCTTGGTGTAAATCAGGTCGCCCCGGACTTCACCGTGATAATCGATGAAGCGGGTTTCCACGATCGAATCCACCGGACAAGATTCCTCGCAAAACCCGCAAAAAATACATTTGTACAAGTCGATCTCGTAACGCGTGGTGCGGCGCGTGCCATCGGCGCGCTGCGCCGACTCGATGGTAATCGCCAGTGCTGGACACACCGCCTCGCATAGCTTGCACGCGATGCAGCGCTCCTCGCCGTTCGGATAACGACGCAGCGCGTGCAGCCCGCGGAAACGCGGCGACATCGGCGTGCGTTCCTCGGGAAACTGCACCGTGATTTTGCGTTTAAATAGATGCCGTCCGGTCAACGCCATCCCCTTGACCAGTTCAATCAGCACCAGGCTCGTCAATAATTCCTTCAGCCGTTTAATCACCTCGTTGCCTCCCGCCTCAGTGAATCAGATAGCCGTAAGGCGTTTGCATGGCGGCGCCGACAACCACTATCCAGATCAACGTAATCGGAATAAAGACTTTCCATCCCAGGCGCATGATTTGATCGTAGCGGTAGCGGGGAAAGGTAGCGCGGAACCAAAGAAACAGCAGTAAGACGAAAGCAATCTTAATCAGCAACCAGATAAAACCAGGAATCCAGGTAAACGGCGCGAAAGGAAACAACGGGTCCCAGCCGCCAAGAAACAGGATCGCTGTCATCGTCGCGACCAGGATCATGTTGGCGTATTCCGCCAAGAAGAACACGGCGAACGCCATCCCGGAATAATCCACATGGTAGCCACCGACGATTTCCGACTCGCCCTCGGTGACATCGAACGGCGCGCGGTTGATTTCCGCCAGCCCGGAAATCAGATACACCAGAAACAACGGCAATAACGGCAGCCAATACCAGTGGAATACGCCGCCATGCTGCCTGTTGACGATCTCCACCAAATTCAGGCTGCCCGCCGCCATCAATACGCCCACCAGGGCAAATCCCATTGCGATTTCATAGGAGACAATCTGCGCGGCGGAACGCATGGCGCCGAGTAGTGCGTACTTGGAGTTAGATGACCAGCCGGCGAGCACAATGCCGTAGACCCCCATGGAGGTAATCGCCATGACATACAATAAGCTTGCGTTGACATTCGCCAAGACGAGTTCGGGCGTAAACGGCACCACCGCCCACGCCGCCAGCGCGGGCGCAATGGTAAGCACCGGCGCCAGCAGGTAAACCGGCTTATCGGCACCGGTGGGGATGATGATTTCTTTGAACATCAACTTCAAGCCATCGGCTATCGGCTGCAATAATCCCAAGGGTCCGACGCGATTAGGGCCAATACGCACCTGCATGTAGCCGATAATCTTACGCTCGGCATAAGTGAGATAAGCCACGCCGACCATCAATGGCGCGACGATGGCGACAATTTTCACCAGTGTCCATACCAGCGGCCACAACGGCCCTAGCAATCCTTGAATTTCGCTTATCATCGCCTTGAATGCCGCATCTTATTCATGAAAGCCTTGTCATCTGGGAAATACCCATTAGGCCCGCTCCACCGTCACTTCGTCCAGCAGACCGCCCAACACCGAGGTCAACGGCACAGCGGCAGCCACTCGCACGCAGTCCATCGGCAACGCATCGTCCCGAGCCGCCGCGAGCTGGACAGCGGCGCGCCCCTGGCGCACCGTTACCGCACCGCCCGCCGTCACACCGAGCTTGGCCAACAAGGCAGCGTTCATCCACGCCCGCGGTTCGCCGGCGTAGCGAGTTTGCTGAAGCGATGGCGCACGCCGCGCCATCGGGTCGGCATGATAGATCGGCACCTCGCCGATACGCGTCAACCCCGCCTGCCGACTTTCCCGCAAAGGCGCCAGCGTAATGGCGTTATCCAACCGGTGACGCGCCACCGCCTCTCCAGCACCGAGCGCATCGCGCACTTGGTCTATGTTTTCATAGGAGAAATCCGCCAAACCCAGCAAATTCGCCAACACACGAAAAACCTTCCATGCCGGGCGAGTCTCCTCGAGCGGCGGCACCACGCCGTTAAAACTTTGTATCCGCCCCTCGGTGCTAACAAACGTACCGGCGGTTTCGGTGAACGGCGCCGTCGGCAACAAAACATCGGCATACTCCAGCGCTTGGTGCTTATAAGGACTGAGCGCAATCACCAAGGCGCCTTTCATCGCATCCACCGCCTGCTGAGCGTTATAGCTATCCAGCTCCATCTCGGCGCCCAGCACGATATACGCCTTGCGCGGGTTTTCCAGCATTTGGGCGGCATTCAATCCGCTGACGGCGGATTCTCCCAGCGCGCCATACATGGGAACGGCACCCGCTAGGTAGCCGCCCACGCTATTGGCGGCCTCGCCCAGAAAACCAAAGCGCGCGCCGCTCAGCCTGGCAATTTCCTGGCCCAGCCAATGAATGTCGGCATACTGGGGATGATGTTGCGCCAGATTGCCCAACAAGACGGCTGCGAGACTATCGCCAACCAGATCGGCGGCGATCGTTCGCGCCACCGCCGGCACTTCCCCCGCGCCCCGCGCCGCTTCAAACCCCGCCGGCAAGGAAGTCGATTGCCCGGCTTCGTCCAGTAGCGCCTGGAGAATCTGGGCCAGCGCCCCCGCGAGGCGGGACGGGGAAACAATCATTTTGTTCGCGACCGGACACAACAAGTCGTCGTCAACCGGATTAACAAGACTGAGCCGCGCCCGCCGCTCGACCGCCTGGCGCAAGCGGTGCGCCAGCAAAGGATGGTCTTGCCGCAAGGTAGATCCCACCAATAACACCCGCCGCATTTCCGATAGTTCGGCAACCGGCCCGCCAAACCAGGGGACACCCGCCAAGCGGCTGTCGGCGCTGAAATCCGACTGGCGCAACCGATGATCGATATTGCCGCTGCCTAGGCCGCGCACTAGCTTTTGCAACAGATAGAGCTCTTCCAGGGTGCTATGGGGCGAGGCAAGCGCGCCAATTTGCTCGGCGCCGAAGTCGTTATGCACTTGCTGCAGCCCGTTGGCCGCGTATTCCAGCGCCTGCCGCCAGTCGCACTCCCGCCATTGGCCACCTTGTTTGACCATCGGCCGGGTAAGGCGCTGTGCCGAATTCAATCCCTCGTAGGAAAAGCGGTCCCGGTCGGATAGCCAGCACTCGTTAATTTCCTCGTTCTCGCGCGGCACGACCCGGCAGACCCGGTGGTTCTTGGTATGAATTTCTACATTAGCGCCTAGGCCGTCATGGGGGCTGATGGAAGGGCGGCGCGTCAGCTCCCAAGCGCGCGCGCTATAGCGGAATGGCTTGCTGGTCAGCGCCCCGACCGGACACAAATCGATCATATTTCCCGACAATTCTGAATCGACAGTGCGGCCGATGAAGCTAGTCACCTCCGTATGTTCGCCCCGCTGGGCCATGCCGAGCTCCATGATACCGGCGATCTCCCGACCGAAGCGCACGCAACGGCTGCAATGAATACAGCGCATCATATCGGTAGAGATCAGCGGCCCGAGCGCCTTGTTTAGCACGACCCGCTTATCTTCTTGATAGCGAGAAGCCACACCGCCGTAACCGACCGCCAAATCTTGTAGCTGGCACTCGCCTCCCTGGTCGCAGATCGGGCAATCCAGGGGATGATTAATCAGGAGAAACTCCATCACGCTTTTTTGCGCGCGCAACGCCTTCTCGGAGTGAGTAAACACTTTCATGCCATCGGTTACCGGAGTTGCGCAAGCAGGCAACGGCTTGGACGATTTATCCACATCCACCAGGCACATGCGGCAATTGGCGGCAACGGACAGTTTCTTGTGGTAGCAGAAACGAGGAATATAGATCCCCGCCTGCTCCGCCGCGTCGATCACGGTGCAGCCTTCTGGGGCGCTCACCGGCCTACCGTCAATTTCGATGTTTAACATACCCTCTAATCACTCATCCCTGTCGCGGTCAATCGCTACACCAAGCAACGACCATGCTCGATGTGATATTCAAATTCATTGCGGAAGTGCTTGAGAAGCGCTTGCACCGGCATCGCCGCCGCGTCCCCCAGCGCGCAAATGGTGCGCCCCCGGATATTCCCCGCCACGTCATCCAGCAGCGCCAGGTCTTCCATCCGCCCCTGGCCGTGCTCGATACGGTGGACGATACGGTACAACCAGCCCGTCCCCTCGCGGCATGGCGTGCATTGGCCGCAAGACTCCTCGAAGTAGAAATACGACAACCGCTCCAAGGCGCGCACCATGCAGACCGTTTCGTCCATCACGATCACGGCGCCAGAACCGAACATTGAACCGGCCTTGGAAAGGGAATCGAAATCCATAGTGACATTCATCATGATGTCCGCTGGCAGCACCGGAGAAGACGATCCACCGGGAATCACCGCCTTCAGCCGGTTGCCGCCGCGCACGCCGCCCGCCATGTCCAGTAGATCGGCAAAAGGCGTGCCCATCGGCACCTCGTAGTTACCCGGCTGGTTCACGTGGCCGGAAACCGAAAAAATTTTAGTACCGCCGTTATTTGGCTTGCCCAACCCCAGAAATTTCTGTCCGCCATGTTTGACGATATATGGGATACAGGCATAAGTTTCCGTGTTATTGATTGTCGTGGGCTTGCCATACAATCCGTAACTCGCGGGGAATGGCGGCTTAAACCGCGGCTGCCCTTTCTTGCCCTCGAGAGATTCCAGCAACGCGGTTTCCTCGCCGCAAATGTAGGCGCCGTAGCCCTGATGCGCGAAAATCTCCAGATTGAAATCCGTACCGCATATTTGCTGGCCGAGAAAGCCTGCGCGGCGCGCTTCTTCCAGCGCTTCCTCGAAACGTTCGTAGACGTCCCATATTTCGCCGTGGATGTAGTTATATCCGACCTTCGCGCCTAACGTATAGGCGGCAATGGCCATCCCCTCGATTACCTGGTGAGGGTTATAGCGCAAAATATCCCGATCCTTGAAGGTACCCGGTTCCCCTTCGTCCGAATTACACACGATATATTTATCACCGGGAAAACTGCGTGGCATGAAGCTCCACTTCAGGCCCGTGGGAAAACCCGCGCCACCGCGGCCACGCAGCGCCGACAGTTTGACTTGATTGATAATATCTATCGGCCGCGTTTTTTCCGTCAACACCTTGCGCAGCGCTTCGTAGCCGCCGCTTGCTTGATAATTTTCCAGCGTCCACGGACGGTCCAAGTGTACGCTGTGCAAAATCACTTTTTCCGTCATGCCTACTCCAGTTCCGCCAAAATCCGGTCGATTTCGTCCGGTGTTAGCTTCACCCGCATCTGGTGGTTATTAATCAGGAATAGCGGCGCATCGCCGCACGCGCCCATACACTCCCCTTCCTTCAAGGTAAAGCGTCCGTCCGGCGACGTCTCGCCGAAGTCAATGCCGAGCTTGGCGCGCAAATGATCGGCCACGGTACCGGCGCCCATCAAGGTACAGGAGAGATTAGTACACACCGTGATTTTGTACTTGCCCACCGGTTTGAGTTCGTACATGTTGTAGAAGCTCGCCACTTCGTAAGCGGCGATCGGCGGGATATCCAAGTAACCGGCTACATAGTCGATGGTCTCCGGCGCCAGCCACCCCTTTTCCAACTGCGCGATGCGCAACGCCGCCATCACCGCCGATAGTTTACGCTCGGCGGGGTACTTAGCGATCTCCCGATCAATCTGAATCAAGGCGTCAGCAGACAACATCAGCGGTCAATCTCTCCAAAAACGATATCCATTGTCCCCATCAATGCCACCACATCGGCGATCATGTGGCCGCGCGCCATCTCCCCCATGGCCGACATATGCGCGAAACCCGGCGCCCGGATTTTCAAGCGGTAGGGTTTATTCGCGCCATCGGAGACCAGGTAGATGCCGAATTCTCCCTTGGGATGTTCCACCGCGCAGTAAGCCTCGCCATCGGGAACGTGCATACCCTCGGTAAATAACTTGAAATGGTGGATTAACGCCTCCATGTCCTCTTTCATGTCCAACCGGGAAGGCGGCGCCACTTTCGCGTTGCTGGCGATGACCGGACCGGGATGTACGCGCAGCCAATCGATGCACTGCTGAATGATCCGGTTGCTTTGGCGCATCTCTTCCATGCGCACCAAGTAGCGGTCATAACAGTCGCCATTCACGCCGACCGGGATATCGAAATCCATCTGAGCGTATACTTCGTACGGTTGTTTTTTACGCAAGTCCCACGCAATGCCGGAACCACGCAACATCGGCCCGGTGAACCCAAGAGCCAGCGCCCGCTCGGGAGAAACGATGCCGATATCGACGGTGCGTTGCTTCCAAATCCGGTTGTCGGTCAGCAGGTTTTCATATTCATCGACGTAACCCGGAAAACGGCCGGCAAAATCCTCGATAAAATCCAGCAGCGATCCTTGACGGTTTTGGTTCAGTTCGGCCACCGCCTTGGCGTTATGGATTTTAGAGGCCTGGTAATGCGGCATGGTCTCCGGCAAATCCCGGTATACGCCGCCGGGACGATAATAGGCGGCGTGCAGCCGTGCGCCAGACACGGCTTCGTAGCAATCCATTAAATCCTCCCGCTCGCGGAAGGTGTAGAGAAATACCGTCATTGCCCCGAGATCCAACCCATGGGCGCCTAGCCACAGTAGATGGTTAAGGATGCGGGTAATCTCGTCGAACAGCACCCGGATATATTGGGCCCGGAGCGGCACTTCGACGCCCAACAACTTCTCGATCGCCATTACGTAGGCATGTTCGTTGCACATCATCGAAACGTAGTCGAGACGATCCATGTAAGGCACGGCCTGAAGGAATGTTTTATGCTCGGCTAGTTTCTCCGTGGCGCGGTGCAGCAACCCGATATGGGGATCGGCATGCTGTACGACTTCTCCATCCAGTTCCAATATCAAGCGCAGCACCCCGTGCGCTGCCGGATGCTGGGGACCGAAGTTAATCGAGTAGTTTTGGATATCCGTCATTTAGCCCCCTCCGGTGCAACCCGCTTCCCCATGATGTCGCATAACAACCCCCGCCATTTACTCATGAGCTGCCGTAATGGGGCTCGCGCACGGTACGCGGCACTAATTCGCGCACCGGTACGGTCACCGGTTGATAAATGACGCGCTGCTGGTCCGGATCGTAGCGCATTTCTACGTTGCCGGATAAAGGAAAATCCTTGCGGAAGGGATGACCGATAAAACCATAGTCGGTCAGAATCCGGCGCAGGTCGGGATGACCTTCAAAAACGATGCCGAACAAATCAAATGCTTCCCGCTCGAACCAATTAGCGACCGGCCATACGGCGATGACCGAAGGAACCACGGGGAAATCGTCATCGGCGAACACCCGCACCCGCACCCGCTGGTTCCGGCTCACCGACAGCAGATGGTAAACCACCGCGAAGCGTGGACCGTCCCAGGTGCCGTCGCCATAATCCCGGTAATCCACGCCGCACAGGTCGATTAATTGTTCGAATTGCAGTGCGTCTTGGTCACGCAACTGTCGCGTCACGGAAACGATATCGGCCGTGCGAACCTCGACGGTCATCTCACCGAGTCGCTCGACAAGCCGAACCAGCTTATCGCCGAGCGCATCCGTTAGCGCGGCAGTCAGTACGTCCAATGAAGTCGTCATCTAAATTATTATTCTTTAGCTACGCGCGATTGTATTGGTGCGCTTAATTTTATTTTGCAATTGGATCAATCCGTACAGTAACGCTTCCGCCGTCGGCGGACATCCCGGCACGTAAACATCCACCGGCACGATCCGGTCGCAACCGCGTACCACGGAGTAGGAATAATGGTAGTACCCTCCGCCGTTAGCGCATGACCCCATGGAAACCACCCAGCGCGGTTCAGCCATCTGGTCGTACACTTTGCGTAGCGCTGGCGCCATTTTATTGGTCAGCGTGCCCGCCACGATCATGACATCGGATTGACGCGGCGTAGGACGAAAAACAATACCGAAGCGGTCCATATCGTAACGGGAAGCCCCAGCTTGCATCATTTCAACTGCGCAACACGCCAGGCCAAACGTCATCGGCCATAGGGATCCGGTGCGGGTCCAGTTAATGAGTGCATCGGCAGAGGCGGTAATGAAGCCTTTTTCTAAAACCCCTTCTATTCCCACTCCAGCGCCCCCTTCATCCATTCATAAACGAATCCGACCACCAGAATACCGAGAAAAACCACCATGGAAACATAACCGAACATACCGATATCCTTGAGCACCACCGCCCAAGGAAAAAGAAATGCGATTTCGAGATCGAAGAGGATAAAGAGGATGGCGACCAGATAGTAGCGCACGTCGAATTTCATGCGCGCATCGCCGAAAGCGCTAAAGCCGCATTCGTAGATAGATAACTTTTCGCTGTTGGGGCGATGGGGGCCTAATATTCGACCGAATAGCATCGGCACCACACCCACCATGAGACCAACCAGAACGAACAGTAGAACGGGAAAATAATTCCCCAGCATTCCGCACCCCCCAGCACGCTTTAACTCCGCCTAGTTTAGGGGCGAAACGGCCGGACTGTCAAGGAACAATCCGGCCGTTTCTCAAATCAAAACATGTTGTTATAAAACAAGCTTATTAGAATATAATAATTTTTTATGCGGCGAGCAGTCAATCCCGGACAGATACGGCCCACGCCCCTCACGGCGAGGGTTCACGCAATGCCATCACCATCGACAACTAATCCAAGGGCCATGTCACCACACCCCACCAACTCCCGCTTGCCCGAGGACTAATTCGGGATATCTTTAACCTTCTTTGCATCGGCGTTTTTCGCCGCAACGGCGGGCGCTTTGGCAGGCGCCGCCCGCACCGGCTTCTCGGCAACCGGCTTGTTGCTCGCCGCCATCAGATCGCTGGTTTTCGCCTTATGGCCAGATAGATACGCCAGACTGAGGCTGGTGACAAAAAAGACCGTCGCCAGCACCGCCGTGGCCCGGCTCAAAAAAGTCGCGCTGCCCACCGACCCGAACAAGCTGCCGGAAGCGCCACCACCGAAAGCAGCGCCCATATCGGCGCCCTTTCCTTGCTGAAGCAACACCAAAACAATCACGCTGAACGCCGAGATCATGTTGAGAATCCAAATCAGGGTTTCCATGCCTACCTCGAATTAAAATTGGGCCGCCGCGCAAATCGCCGCGAACTCAGTAGCATCCAATGACGCGCCGCCAATCAGACCGCCGTCAATATCCGCCATGGAGAACAATTCCTCCGCGTTGGCGGCTTTCACGCTGCCGCCGTAAAGTATCCGTAAACCATCCGCCACCACGGCGTTCACCGCAGCCACCTTGCCGCGGATAAACGCATGCACCGCCTGCGCCTGCGCCGGCGTCGCCGTCTTACCGGTGCCAATCGCCCAGACCGGTTCGTAGGCGACTACCGCCTTTGCCAAACTTTCCGCGCCGCAGCGCGCGATCACCGCGTCCAGCTGCCGGGAAACCACCGTTTCCGTAACGCCGGCCTCGCGCTCCTCCAGCGTTTCACCGACGCACAATATAGCGACTAACCCCGCCACTTGCGCCGCGCTGAATTTATCGGCGGCCACGCCATCACCCTCGCCAAACAGGGCGCGCCGCTCCGAATGGCCAACAATCGCGTAACGGCAGCCGAAGTCCAGCAGCATCGCCGCCGACACTTCGCCAGTATAGGCGCCCTTGGGGTACTGACTGACATTCTCCGCGCCCCAGGCGATTGGCGTGCCCTGCAACGCCCGCTGCGCTTGGTGAAGATAGGGGAAAGGCACGCACACCGCGCGTTGCACCCCTTGCAGCCCCGCCACGCCGGCGATAACGGCTTCCAGCAACTGAGCGTTTTCGGCGAGGTTGCCATTCATTTTCCAATTTCCCGCGACAAGCTTCTCGCGCATGACCACCCCTATTATAGAAAAAAGGTTTAAAATTTTACCGATGAACCCCGCGCCGGTCAATTCCCGTCGGCATAGCGCCCGCAGCGCGCCGAGAAGTCGGCATAACGGCCGGGAAATGCCGGACTTGGCCCGCAAACCGCGCCACTGATCGCCGGGGCCGCTTAATCTTAAGTTACGGCTTTTTGCGGGCTATATTCGCGGCGTTCGATGAATAAGCAATTACCCGATTGACGCTTGGCCTGTTTCTTAGCCGTCGAAGCATATGCCGCCACTTCCCGGTGGGAAGGAAACAGCGCCGGATCGATGGTGACGGCGCCGATCCCAAGGCTCGGCAGTGCGTTAAAAATCCGCCGGCCTTGGCGGTCTTCCGCCAAGTACCCTCCCTGCTGAACATCCTCCGCCCGGAAAAAATGACCAAGGCCGCTCTCCATTTTGTCGAGCACCGTCAAGCAACGCGACTCCCAATCCGTGCTTTGGAACAATACGACGAAATCGTCCCCTCCCACGTGCCCGACAAAGTCCTTGTCCCCGTCGACACAAGCCGTCAAGACACCCGCCGTCAATTGAATGATGTCATCCCCCTTGTTATAACCATAGACATCGTTGAACGGCTTGAAATTATTCAAGTCGCAGTAGGCGGCGACAAAAGTGACGCCGCTACGAAGCAAATTATCGATATGGTCGTTGATTGGCACATTGCCCGGCAGCAAGGTGAGGGGATTAGAATAGCGCGCCGCCTGAACTTTAAGCTGTGTCATTTCCCGCACCAGCGCATGGCCGGTGCCCATGCCGATGTAGCTGCCGCGATCGGTAATAATAAAGCCGTCCCATAGATAGCGCTGCTCCGACTCGACCACCAAACGGCTCAATTCCTCGACGCTGATGCTCTTATCCACGATCAGCGGCACCGGATCCATGAAATGCGTGCACCATTTTCTGCCGTACAACTCGCGCCGGAAAGGCCGGGCGTAACGGTCGATCAGCAAATAGCGGTTAATTAAACCCACTGGGTTGCCGTCTTTCACCACGGGAATAGCGACAAACGATGGATTGGCCGTAAACAAGCCGAACACTTCTTCCACGGTTTGGCCTGGCGCGACGGGCGACACATCGATCAGCAACGCTTCCGCAGTGGTCCGCGCCATGACGCGCCGCTCGCCGCTGGCGTTTTTCCATGCCGCGGGATCGAGGGTCTTAATTACCTCCACCGGCAGAGCCACCGCCGGGTGGCCCCGCGTTAGCCCGATTACCGCCCCCCGCCCCAAGGGCGTCCCCATTTTTTTCAGCAACGCCAACGTATCCGTCGTCTCAACACCCTCGGCAATGGCCATCGAACCCGTGCGGGAAACAATATCCAACAATCGGCTTAAGTAATGCTGTTTGAGCGGATCGCGCAAAATGTCTTCAATAAAATGGCCATCGATGGCCGCGTAATCCGCTTCGAATTCGGGCCATAAGTGCAGCCAGTTTCCGCCGCTGCCCAGGCCTTCCAGGCAAACCTTAAAACCACGGGCGTGATAATATGACACGATGCGCCGCAACCACGCGCCATCGCAGAATACCGGCTGGCGCGGCGCGACCCGCACTACCACGCGCGTAAAGGCGACACCCGCCATGCCGGCCTCCGCCGCCAAATTGTCGCGGTAAGACATCGCGGCATTCCCTGCCGGCATGTCGACGGGAAGGAAAAGTTTCCCGTTCAGCCGTAACCGGGAGAAACTATCCAAGATGACTTGGCGGCAGCATTTCTCCAAGGACGGACGCAACCCGAAGGCCTCGGCGGCGGCGAACAGATTGGCCGGAACATGCAGCGGGCTATCGGAAGGACCGCGAATCGCCGCATGATAGCCGAAGATCGCGGCATCGCTTAAATCCGCCACCGGCTGAAACACGGCGGTTAACAAATTATGATCCAGAATTTCCCGCAACGCGCGCTCGACGCCTCGGTCCAGCGGTAGGGCGTGAGGAAAAGACGCGTTGTCTAACGGACGAAAACGCGGCCGTTTGCGGTCGCCGCCAAGCGCCAAGGGAACCACGTCAAGCCGACCCAGCGGCACGAGCGGGGATTCCGGCCGGATTTCTCGCCCGTTATCCCCTTGAACCGGCGACTCACTGTCACTGCTGATATCCAAGGCGCACACGCCATTCCCCTATCGCAATCATCCGCCACGCCATAACTAAAGGCCGAAAAGTTAACGATTCCCCACGTACTGAACGTAGCACGCTTTAGTGTCAATTTCGTGACATTCTTGCTAAACGCCGCCTGTTGTCATAAAACGTTAAATTTCTCATGTTACTATCTGATTAATTTTGTCTAAAATTATCTGAATGCGGCAATATGCTCAAAACAGGGGGCGCGGTTCTTGCCAAGCGCAAGCCCGCGGAATCGTTCGTTAACACTGCGTTTATACGCCAACGCCCATGACCAGCGCCTTCCACTCCATGAAATCCGCCGACGCCATCAGCTTCCTGCGCGCCATGGTCGATGGCACGGTGCAACCCGTCCACGGAATGGAAGAAACACCACCGTTGATTACGCTATCGCGCGACTATGGCAGCGGCGGCGAAAAAATAGCCGATCATCTTGCCCGTTCTCTCGGCGTCGCCGTCTACGATCGGGAGATATTGGACGCCGTGTCGAACAACGCGGGGGTGGATAAGTATCTATTGGCGCAGTTGGATGACAAAGTCGGCGATCTGCGCGACGAGTGGGCATTATCGCTGCTCACCGGCCAGAATCTGCTTGCCGACAATTACCGCCGCCACCTAATCAACGTGGTGCTCGCCATCAGCCGTCATGGTGGAATTATTATCGGGCGCGGCGCACATATCATCCTCGCGCAACGCCATGCATTCCGGTTACGGATTGTCGGCAGCGTGGAACAATGCGCTTTGCGGCTTGCGGCGGAAGGCGAAATCGATATCGCCGAAGCTCAGCACCAGACCGCACACATGAACCACCAGCGTAGCCAGTTTGTGTGGGACCACTTCCGCCAACGCCTGAACGACCCGGCTGCCTTCGATCTGATTTTGAACACCGACCGGCTCAAGGCGCTGGAACAAACGGCGACGTGGATCGCGACCGCCCTGCCACATTACGGCTGGCGTCCAGGAGATGGCGCGGCCGTCACCCCGCCGCCCCCTGCCGGCGACTAAACGCCGCTACCGGCGCCTGGCCTTTTTGAATCACTGCCTGATAGAAACCCGCCATCCGTTCCGCCATCCGCGCGGCCGACCATTGCGCGGCATAAGCGGCGGCGGCGGCGCTCAGGCGATCACGCAACGCAGCATCCTGAAGCAGTCGAACCACTTGTCCGGCGAAATCATCCACCCGCTCCGCGGCGATCAAGGCGCCCTCGCCATCACGCAGCACGTCCCGGGTGCCCATAACCGCCGTGGACACGACCGGCACGCCTAACGCCATCGCTTCCAGCAGCACCAGCCCTTGTGTTTCGGTGCGCGACGCAAAGACAAACGCATCACCCGCCCGGTAACAATCCAGCAATTCCCGCTGACGGTCGAGATAGCCGACAAACAACACATGACCGCCAATACCCAGCGCCACGGCTTTTCGCTTCAGGGCCTTCAGCGCCGGCCCTTCTCCGGCGACAATCAGCAGCACTTCCGGCACTACCTGCCGCACCCGCGCGACAACCTCCAGAAGAAAACCGATATTTTTTTCGTGGGCGACACGCCCCACGTGAACCAGCACCGGCCATTCCGGATCGATGCCATAGCGCGCGCGGAACGCCGTCCCGCTGCCGGCGGCGAATTGCTCCAGTTCGATCCCCGTGGGAATAATATCCGCTTGGGTGCATACGCCATAATCGCGCAATACCTCCAGCATAGACTCGGAGGGCGCCACCAGCGCGTCGACCTGATTACACTGGCGGTAAGAAAAATGCCGCGCCGCAAAGCGCATCACGCTCTTGGGAAGAAAGGGCACATAGTAATAAAGATATTCCTCGAAAAAGGTGTGATAACTTTCCACTGCGGGAATCCCTAGCGCTTTAGCCAGCCGAATACCGGCATGATGTGCAATGAATGGCGTATGGATATGGAGGATATCGAACCCCTGGTTGCGCAATCCAGGCAACAGTTCCATAATGGCCGATAGCTTCGCCATCCGGTCTTCTGGATCGAGCGGCAGATAGCGTGACGGAATGCGCGTAATCCATTGTTCGTCCGGGGTTGGCCGACCGTAATCCGGGGCGATCAAGTGCACGGCGTGCCCGTGGCGTTCAAGCTCCCGGCGAAACGTGAAAATGGAAGTCGAGACGCCGTTAATTCGGGGAAAGTAGACATCCGAGATCATGAGTATTTTCACACGCGCGCTCCTCGATTCGTCACCACGACTGTTCTGTCGGATTATGGCGGATTCGCCTATCCTAACGGGCGTAAATGACAAAACCGTGACGGCCGAGGGATGTCCCCGGCAGCGGACGTTATGCGCGGCGGGACCTTTATCCAAGTCACCGAAAATTAACGATTCCGTAACCCAAGTGTCACACAATCCCTCTACCGTTTCTCCATCACCGACCCATTGAAGATGAAAACCGGAGGCCCACCCATGCTCTTGCAGGAAACGCAAACCGAGCGCAGGAATAAACGCCACATTACCGTCAGCATCGCGCAGTCAGCATCGGAAGTGCGCGAGGCCCAGCGCTTGCGCTATCAGGTATTCGCCGAGGAAATGGGCGCGCGCCTCACCTCGGCGGAAAATGGATTGGATACGGACATTTTCGATCCCTACTGCGACCATTTACTCGTGCGTGACAGCGATTCCAACGAGGTGGTCGGCACTTACCGCATCTTGCCCCCGGCGCAAGCCAAAGAAATTGGCGGTTATTATTCTCATAACGAATTCGACCTCACGCGATTGATGCATTTGAGCGACCGCATGGTGGAAATCGGCCGTTCCTGCGTTCATGTCGATTACCGGAATGGGGCGACTATCGGACTACTCTGGTCCGGCTTGGCCAACTACATGGAAACCCACAATTACGAATATCTGATCGGCTGCGCCAGCATCAGCATGGCCGACGGCGGCCATATCGCCGCAAGCCTGTACCACAAATTAGCGGAGAACTACCTGAGTCCGATCGAATGGCGCACCTTTCCCCGCTGCCCATTGCCGCTCAAGGCCTTGGAGCAAAACATGAGCACCCCCACCCCGCCGCTGATTAAAGGCTACCTGCGAGTCGGCGCTTATATCTGCGGCGAACCCGCCTGGGACCCCGACTTCAATACCGCTGATTTGCTGGTATTCATGCCGATGTCGCGCGTCAACCAGCGCTACGCGAAACACTTCTTAGGCAAGTGACTCCCGTCCGGCCTGATTGTCATAATCCTGAAACAAAGATTTCATACAGTTAGCTGCCGGGCGCCGGGCTGTTCCCGGCGCCCACATCCTTAAAGAACTGCCCAGACAGTAAAACCCAATTTAAAGGGAGAATTACCCATGAACACTTTCGGTCGTAGCATTCTCGCCGGCGCCACCCTGGCCTTCGGTTTCACTACCGCCGCCATAGCCGCCGATATCACCGGCGCGGGCGCAACCTTCCCCTACCCGATTTACGCTAAATGGGCGACCGCCTATAAAAACGAAACCGGCATCGGCCTTAATTATCAATCCATCGGTTCCGGCGGCGGCATTAAGCAAATTTATGCGAAGACCGTCGATTTCGGCGCCTCCGATAAACCGCTCAAGGCGGAAGTGCTGCGCAAACACGGTTTGCTGCAATTCCCGACCGTGATGGGCGGCGTCGTGCCGGTTGTTCACCTGAAAGGCGTCAAGCCCGGCGAATTAAAACTGAATAGCACCGTGCTGGCCGACATTTACCTGGGCAAAATCAAGAAATGGAACGATCCCGCCATCGCTCGGCTGAACCAGGGCGTCCGCCTGCCCGACCACGCCATTACCGTCGTGCACCGTTCCGATGGTTCCGGCACCACCTTTATCTATACTAACTATCTATCCAAGGTCAGCCCCGAATGGAAAACCAAGGTAGGCAACGACGCTTCCGTCGCGTGGCCAACCGGCGTCGGCGGCAAGGGCAACGAGGGTGTCGCTTCCTATGTACAGCGGATCAATGGTTCGATTGGTTATGTCGAATACGCCTACGCGTTGCAAAACAAAATGACCTACGCCCTGCTGAAAAACCGCGCCGGCCACTACATCAAACCACGGCAAAAAACCTTCCAAGCCGCGGCTGCCGGCGCCGACTGGGCGCATGCGCCGGGAATGTATCAAATCCTGACCGACGAGCCCGGTCGGTATAGCTGGCCCATCACCGGCGCGACCTTCATCTTGATGTACAAGGTGCAGACCAACCCCGCCAATGCGAAGCGCGTGCTGAAGTTCTTCGACTGGGCCTACGCGCACGGCGACGGCATGGCCGCCGAACTGGATTACATCCCCATGCCGAACAAAGTGGTGAAGCTGATCAAGGCGGAATGGAAGCAGATCAAGGACACTAACGGCAATCCAGTGTACAAATAATTTAACCGCCACGACCCAGCCTTTCTATCCATTGGTATAATGGGCGGCTAGGGGGCCGAGCAAGTCGGCCCCCTTCACTTGCAACTCCACAATACTGGCTTGCCTACCGAGATGATGTCAGACAATAACCGAGAAACGACCCACACACGACAGCAACTCATTGATTTTCTATTTAAGAGCATTACCAGACTATCCGCAATCGCCGTTCTTTGTATCCTGCTCGCTATTATCGCCTCCCTGATCGACGGTGGTTATCCCTCGATTAAAGCCTTCGGCCTCGGCTTCCTAGCCAGTAGCGACTGGAATCCCGTCACCCAGAAATTCGGCGCCCTGGTGCCGATATTCGGCACCCTGGCGACCTCCACCATTGCGATGTTGATCGGCATCCCCATCAGCTTCGGCATCGCCTTGTTCCTTACCGAATTATCGCCGCGCTGGCTAAAACGTCCGCTCGGCACCGCCATCGAATTGTTGGCGGCCATCCCCAGCATTATCTTCGGCATGTGGGGGCTGTTTGTTTTCGCCCCGGTTTTCGCCGACACGGTAGAACCCTGGCTGACCGATCACCTCGGCCCGATACCCCTCATCGGCGCTTTATTCCAGGGGCCGCCCATGGGTATCGGCATGCTCACCGCCGGATTAATTCTGGCGATCATGGTGATTCCCTTTATCGCCTCCGTGACCCGCGACGTTTTTGAGGTCGTGCCATCGGTTCTCAAGGAGTCCGCCTACGCGCTCGGCGCAACCACATGGGAAGTGGTGTGGCATATCGTCCTCCCTTATACTAAGGCCGGCGTCGTCGGCGGCGTCATGCTGGGACTCGGACGGGCGCTCGGTGAAACCATGGCGGTCACCTTCGTTATCGGCAACGCCCACCACCTCTACGCGTCGCTGCTCATGCCGGGCAATAGCATCGCCTCGGCGCTCGCCAATGAATTCACCGAAGCCATCGGCGACCTGTATACCGCCTCGCTGATTTATCTTGGGCTACTGCTATTCGTCATCACCTTTATCGTATTAGCGATTTCCAAACTGTTCCTCGCCCAGTTGGCCAAGCGCGAAGGGGCAAAAACCTGACACCGGACCCCATGAAAAAAAATATGCTTTACGCCCGCCGGCGATTCATCAATAACTTTAACCTTGCAATCTCCATGCTCGCCATGGGATTCGGGTTATTTTGGCTAGGCTGGATTCTCGCCACGTTACTCTCTCGTGGACTACCCGCGATGGAGCCTAGCTTGTTTTTAAAAATGACGCCGGCGCCCGGCAACGACGGCGGCCTGCTTAACGCCATCGTCGGCAGTTTGCTGATGTCCGTGACCGCAACGCTCCTCGGCACCCCCATCGGCATCCTCGCCGCGACTTACCTGTCAGAATTCGGCAAGGCTAGCTGGATCGCCGCCACGACGCGATTTATTAACGATATCTTGTTAAGTGCCCCGTCGATCGTTCTCGGTTTATTTATTTACTCGATCGTGGTCATCAAGATGGGGCATTTCTCTGGCTGGGCGGGTACCTTGGCACTATCGCTGCTGGTTATCCCCGTCGTCATCCGCACCACCGAAGACATGCTGCGGCTAGTACCGGACAGCCTGCGCGAGGCCGCCGCCGCCCTCGGTGCGCCGCAATGGAAGGTCGTTGTTTTGGTGATTTACCGCGCCGCCCGGGCGGGAATCCTCACCGGCGTGTTGCTGGCGATAGCGCGAATTAGCGGCGAAACCGCGCCGTTGTTATTCACCGCGCTAAACAATCAGTTCTGGAGCCTCGATATGAATGGCTCCATGGCCAACCTTCCGGTCGTTATTTTCCAATACGCCATGAGTCCTTATGCCGATTGGCATCGTCTCGCCTGGGGAGGCGCGTTGCTGATTACCTTCGGCGTACTGGGGCTCAACATCATCGCCAGAATCATGTTCCGTCAGCAGCGTTACGAATGACCGGCGCCCGGATATTTAGCTATATAGCTTGAGGACACTATGAGTGTAAGATCGACGCAATCTCCCAAACTCTCCGTGAAGAACTTGAATTTCTTCTACGGTAATTTTCACGCGCTCAAGGATGTTAATCTCGACATCCCGGAAAATATGGTTACCGCGTTCATCGGCCCGTCCGGCTGCGGCAAATCGACACTGCTGCGCACGTTCAACCGCATGTACGAACTCTATCCCAAGCAGCGGGGCGAGGGAGAAATCTTGCTGGACGGGAAAAACATCCTAGATAAGAAGCAGGACCTCAACATGCTGCGGGCGCAAGTGGGCATGGTATTCCAAAAACCCACGCCGTTCCCGATGACCATTTTCGATAATATCGCGTTCGGCGTGAAACTCTACCAGCGGCTCAATAAGCGAGACATGGAAGAGCGCGTGGAATGGGCGCTACGCAAGGCGGCGCTGTGGGACGAGGTCAAGGATAAGCTAAGGCAAAGCGGCAACAGCCTGTCCGGTGGACAGCAGCAGCGCCTATGCATCGCCCGCTGCATCGCGGTAAAACCCGAGTTGATTCTGCTCGATGAGCCTTGCTCGGCATTGGACCCGATTTCCACCGCGCATATCGAAGAGTTGATTTACGAACTCAAAAACGATTACACCATCGTTATCGTCACCCATAATATGCAGCAGGCGGCCCGGGTTTCCGACCATACGGCCTATATGTATCTCGGCGAGCTCATCGAATTCGGCAATACCGATATGATTTTTACCGCACCCAGCCGAAAGGAAACCGAGGATTACATCACCGGGAAATTCGGCTAATCCACCTATCTCAACTCCCGGTAACCGCATCCGCCTCCCGGCGGACGTGGCCGGCGATACATTCGGCCCAGCGGCGCACCTCGGACGCGTCCTCGCCTTCCACCATGATCCGGATCAGCGGTTCGGTTCCGGAGGGACGCAACAGCAAACGTCCCCGTCCGTTCAGCGCTGCCTCGGCCGCCGCCAGTTCAGACTGGATGCGGGGACTGGCATGAAAGTCGAAGCTGGCGGCGGTACGCACATTAATCAGCACTTGAGGATACAAAACCAGCTCCCGGCTATAATGTTCCAGGGACACGCCGGCCACGCGCAACGCGTGCAGCACTTGCAAGGCGGAAATCACGCCATCGCCACTGGTGTGTTTGTCCAGGAAAATCAGATGACCGGAAGATTCGCCGCCAAGTTGCCACCCACGCCGCCTGAGTAGTTCCAGCACATAGCGGTCGCCGACCTTGGCCCGCTCGAATGGCACCCCAAAACCGTGCAGCGCATGCTCTAGGCCGAGGTTGCTCATGACCGTTCCCACTACTCCGCCTTTCAGCATACCGGTCTGCCAACGATGCTTGGCGATCACATAGAGCAGGGCGTCGCCATCGTATAACCGCCCATTGCCGTCCACCATCACCAGACGATCGCCGTCGCCGTCGAAGGCAATGCCCAACTCCGCCCCATGAGACTGTACCGCCGCCTGGAGCGCCTCGGGTGCGGTCGAACCACAGCCGTGATTGATGTTGAGGCCGTCGGGCTGGATGCCGATAGCGACGACCTCCGCCCCTAACTCGTGGAAAACCAGGGGAGCCGTATTGTAATTAGCACCATGGGCACAATCGACCACGATCTTAAGGCCGCGCAAATCCAACTCGGTGGGAAAAGTGCTTTTGCAGAACTCGATATAGCGCCCCGCGGCGTCGCTAATACGCCGCGCCTTACCCAACTGGACGGAAGGCATGGTCGTCAACGGTTGGGCCATTTCCGCCTCGATTTCCCGTTCCACCGCATCAGGGAGCTTGTCGCCGGCGGCGGAGAAGAATTTAATGCCATTATCTTCAAACGGGTTATGGGAAGCGCTAATTACAATCCCTGCCTGGGCGCGCAACGCCCGAGTGAGATGAGCAACTGCGGGCGTCGGCATCGGCCCCGCCAGCAGAACATCCACGCCCGCCGCGGACAATCCCGCTTCCAGCGCGGACTCCAGCATATAGCCGGAAACCCGGGTATCCTTGCCAATCACTACGCTGGGACGCTCGTTGGGCGACAATAGGTTATCGTTTCCGACCAGTACGCGGCCCGCAGCATACCCCAGCCGCAGGACAAAATCCGGCGTGATCGGCGTTACCCCCACCTTGCCGCGTATGCCATCGGTGCCGAAATATTTTCTCGTCATTCCCCCGCTTCCTCTACTGCGCGCCACACCATCACGGCATCCCGGGTAGCCGCTACGTCATGTACACGGACAATATTTGCGCCTTGCGCCACCGCCGCCAGAGCGGCGGCAAGACTAGCAGGCAACCGATCCGCCACGCTCCGCCCGGTGAGTTGCCCCAGCATCGACTTACGCGACAACCCGGCCAGCAGGGGAACACCCAGCGCCCGAAAACGGGATAAGTGGCGCAGTAATGTTAAATTATGCGCCAGATTCTTGCAAAAACCGAAACCGGGATCCGCAACTAGCCGTTCGCGCCCGATCCCCGCCGCCTCAGCCACAGCCAACCGCGCGGCAAGATAGCCCATGACCTCGGCCACCACATCCCGATAATGGGGTTCGCGCTGCATTGTCGACGGCGTACCGCGCATATGCATCAGACACACGGCGACGTTTGCTTCGGCTATCTGCCGCAGGGCGTCTTCCGTTTGCAACGCGGAAATATCATTAATCATATCCGCCCCGGCGGCAATCGCCGCTTGCATCACCAACGGTTGGCGCGTATCCACCGAGACGGGAATAGACAGCGCCACCAGCGCCTCAACCACCGGCAATACCCGCCGCCGTTCCTCTCTCTGGGTAACGGGCGCTGCCCCGGGTCGGGTCGACTCGCCGCCGACATCGATAATCGCCGCGCCCTCGTCCATCATCTGGCGAGCACGCGCCACCGCCTTCCCCACCGTACCATAGCAGCCGCCGTCGGAAAACGAATCAGGCGTTACGTTGAGGACCCCCATCACCAGGGGACGCGTCAGCGCAAATCGGAACCGGCCGCAATGAAACATGAGCGAATAAACCAACGAGAAGCGCTTTCCATGCCTCCCGTTTTTTCTCTAAAGAATTTTAGGTTTCCTGCGCCGGATTCGGCGTGCCGGGGGCGGGCGGTGTCGAAGCAGCGCTCGGCGGCGTGTCGTCGTTGGCTGGCGTAGTAGCTGGCCGCGCCTGTGGCGGACGCGGGGGACGCGGCGGCTGGCCACCCATGATGTCGTTGATCTGATCGACATCGATCGTTTCCAGCTCCAACAACGCGTGCGCCATAGCTTCCACCTTATCCCGGTTTTGCTCCAGCAAGCGGCGGGCGAGACCGTATTGACCGTCGATGATGCGGCGGATTTCCGCATCCACCTGCTGCATGGTCGCTTCGCTCAGATTCTTGTGCGTGGTGATGCTACGTCCAAGGAATACCTCGCCTTCGTTCTCGCCGTAGACCATGGTGCCCAGGGATTCACTCATCCCCCATTGAGTCACCATACGGCGCGCCATTTCCGTGGCCCGCTCGAAATCATTGCTAGCGCCGGTGGTCATATGGTTCATAAAGACTTCCTCCGCGATGCGGCCGCCAAACAAGACGGCGATATTTTGCAACAACTGCTCGCGGTCCATGCTATAGCGATCTTCCTCCGGTAATTGCATGGTGACCCCGAGAGCGCGCCCCCGGGGAATAATCGTGACTTTGTGCACCGGATCCGTCTTATCCAGCAACTTCGCCACCACGGCATGGCCAGCCTCATGATAAGCGGTATTGCGGCGTTCTTCCTCTGGCATGACGATGGAACGCCGCTCGGCACCCATAATGATTTTATCCTTGGCATGTTCAAAATCTTCCATGTCGACCAGGTGCTTGTTGGCGCGGGCGGCAAACAACGCCGCTTCGTTGACCAAATTGGCTAGATCGGCGCCGGAAAATCCCGGGGTGCCTCGCGCCAAGATATCGGCGCGCACATCCGGCGCAATAGGCACTTTACGCATGTGCACCAGCAGAATTTGCTCGCGGCCGCGAATATCGGGCAAGGGCACCACGACCTGCCGGTCGAAGCGTCCTGGCCGCATCAACGCCGGGTCGAGAACATCGGGCCGGTTGGTCGCGGCAATGACGATCACGCCGCTATTCGCTTCAAAACCGTCCATCTCCACCAGTAACTGGTTAAGCGTCTGCTCCCGCTCGTCGTTGCCGCCGCCCAGCCCCGCGCCCCGCTGCCGGCCCACCGCATCGATCTCGTCGATAAAAATAATACACGGCGCATGTTTTTTCGCCTGTTCGAACATGTCGCGCACCCGTGCCGCACCAACGCCGACGAACATCTCGACGAAGTCAGAACCGGAAATGCTGAAAAAAGGCACTTTAGCCTCACCGGCAATCGCTCTGGCGAGCAAGGTTTTTCCTGTGCCGGGATTACCCACCATCAACACGCCGCGCGGGATTCGTCCTCCCAGCTTCTGAAATTTGCTGGGATCGCGCAGAAACTCGACCAGCTCGGACACTTCCTCCTTGGATTCCTCGCAGCCGGCAACATCGGCGAAGGTCACGGTATTGGCGTTTTCATCCATCATCCGTGCTTTACTTTTGCCGAATGAGAATGCCCCGCCCTTGCCGCCACCCTGCATTTGGCGCATAAAAAATACCCAAACGCCTATCAGCAACAGCATGGGGAACCACGAAATGAAAATATTCATCAGGAACGACGGCTGGGCCTCCGGCTTGGCCTGAACCTCCACCCCGTTTTTCAACAGGTCGCTCACTAGCCAAGGATCGGAAGGCGCGTAACTGACGAAGTATTTACCGTCGCCAGTGATTCCCTTGAGCACATGCCCCTCGATCACGACCTTGGAGACGTTGCCCTGCTTCACTTCCTGAAGAAAGCGCGAGTAGTCTATTTGGTGGGAAGACGGTGTATGCCGCGCGCCAAAATGGTTGAATACCGTCATCAACACCAGCGCGATCACCAACCAGATGACAATGTTTTTAATCAGATTGTTCATTGAGTTCAGTGCACCTACATCAAGAAAAGCAGTTTGCCTTGTATTCTAAACCTGTTTACAAATCAAATACCAGGGCCTGTTTATCAATCAAAACCAGAGACCGCCCGGCGGCCCCTGCCTAGCACATACGTTTCACTGCTGCGGCCCCGCGACGCGCGGGGCTTGCGTGACACGACTCGCGCGAAGGAACGGCGCATCTCGCCGAGAAAAGCTTCATAGCCCCGCCCCTGAAACACCTTGACCAGAAACCCGCCGCTCGGCGTTAAATGTTCCGCCGCGAACGCAAGGGCGAGTTCGGCGAGATGGATGCTTCGCGCTTGGTCGGAAATGTCTATACCGCTTATATTGGGGGCCATGTCGGAAATTACAAGATCAATGGCGCGCCCCGCCAGCGCGTCCTGCAATTGCCGGAGCGCCGGCTCCTCGCGAAAATCCGCACGAAGGAAGGCGACACCGGGGATTGGCGGCATTTCCAGCAAATCCAGTGCGATCACCCGCCCGTGGCGCCCCACCTTTTGCAGCGCAACCTGGGACCAGCCACCGGGGGCGGCGCCCAGGTCGACCACTGTCATCCCGGCCGCCAACAAATGATCCCGCTGATCGATTTCCAATAATTTATAGGCGGCGCGAGAACGATATCCTGCTTGCTTGGCTCGCTGAACATAAGGGTCGTTGACATGTTCGGCCATCCACGCCTTGCTGGTTTTACTACGTTTCATGAGGTAAAATCAGCCATTTCCTGAAGATTACGCATGCGACTCCTCACTTCGGCTCAACGCCGCTTTCTACGCGCCAAAGCCCATCATCTCCAACCGCTGGTTCTCATTGGCGACGCCGGATTAACGGCAGCGGTACTCAAAGAAGCGGAAGCCACGCTTGCCCGCCACGAACTGATTAAGCTCAAAGTACACGGAGACGACCGCGCCCGCCGCGAGCGCGTGTTCAACGAGATATGCGAGGGACTGCATGCAGCGCCAGTACAGCATATCGGTAAAACCCTGGTCATCTATCGGCCCGCCGAGAAACCACAACTCGCCTTACCGTAAACGGCTCCCCGTGTTGACCGCCACCAGCAAGCCCAGCAAGCTCTGAATTAGATAAAGTATGCTGGACACGCCGTGCCAAGCGGCGAAACGGTCGCGCAACGCGCTGTGCATCACATCCAGCGGCTGCACCTGCGCCTTGAGCGCCTGGAGAATGGGCTGAATGCCGAAATGGATCGCCACGGTCAGCGCCAGCATCGCGCCCACCACCCAGAAGAACGGTTGACGCCAAGCCGCGCGTCCAACAACGGCCAGCCGATGGCCAATCAGGTACCCTCCCGTCGCTAAACCCACATAGGCGATCAGCGTGAACATTTGTCCCGCCAACGCCCCGGCCAGCATTTTATCGTCCAACCGGAAGAACAGCACCGGCACCGCGAGATAACCCACCGCCCATAATCCGCCAACCCATAAGGTCACGGCGATAATCCCAAGGCGATCGGCAAGCTTTCCCATGGGAAGCCGGTTAGATATATTTCACGTCGATGATTTCGTATTCCCGCACGCCCCCGGGCGCATTGACCTCGACCTCATCACCGGAATATTTGCCGATTAAGGCGCGCGCGATAGGCGAACTGATGGAAATCTTGCCGTGCTTAATTTCCGCCTCGTCGTCACCAACGATTTGATACGTCACCACGTCGCCGGAGGCTAAGTCTTCCAATTCGACGGTAGCGCCGAAGACACAACGGCCATCGGCGTCTAGGGTCTCGGGATCGATAATCTGGGCGTTGCCGAGTTTGCCCTCCAATTCGGCGATCCGTCCCTCGATAAAACTCTGGCGCTCCTTAGCGGCATCGTATTCCGCATTCTCCGATAAATCCCCATGAGAACGCGCCTCGGCAATAGCGGCAATCACCTTCGGCCGCTCGACCGTTTTTAATTGATGCAACTCTACCCGTAGCGCTTCGGCGCCGTTGACGGTCAATGGAACCCGATTCATTGTGTCAATCTCCTTTGTATGCGATAACGCTGCCTGCCACACCGCCACTAGCGGTGTGGTCAGATGCTGCCGAATGACGCCGGTGCAACGCTTGTAGCTCATACACTTGCAGTTCTTCCATGTGTTGCATCCCGGCGCAAGCGGCTCGCCCACCGGCAAGCGTCGTATAGTAAGTAATTTTGTGCTGCAATGCGGCATGGCGAATGGCGTAAGAATCCTGGATCGCCCGCCGGTCTTCCTCCACCGAGTTAATAATCAAACTGATTTCGCCGTTCTTAATCATATCCACGATGTTAGGACGTCCTTCGGTCACTTTATTCACCACCGCGACATTCAACCCCGCCCGCTGAAGCACCGCCGCCGTCCCCTTGGTCGCGCACAAGCTAAACCCGAGATTGCTCAACTGCCGCGCGATTTCCGCTACCCGACGCTTATCGTCTCCATGGACACTGAGGAATACCTGACCGCTCGCCGGCAACCGCACGCCCGCGGCGAGCTGAGATTTGACGAACGCCTCGGCAAAGGTCTCGCCGACGCCCATGACCTCGCCGGTGGATTTCATCTCCGGCCCTAGGATGGGATCCACCCCAGAGAATTTGATAAACGGGAAGACCGCCTCCTTGACGGAATAGTAGGCGGGCGCCACCGCCTCCACCTGGCCCTGCGCCGCCAAGCGCTGGCCGGCCATGCAGCGCGCCGCGATTTTCGCCATCGGCAACCCCGTGGCCTTGGATACAAAGGGCACGGTACGCGACGCGCGAGGATTGACTTCTAAAACATACACCACATTATTTTGAATGGCGAATTGGACATTCATCAATCCCACCACGCGCAGCGCCTTCGCCATCGCCACCGTCTGGCGTTTAATTTCCTCGCGCAGTTCGGCGGACAGGCTGTAGGGCGGCAGCGAACACGCGGAATCGCCGGAATGCACTCCCGCTTGCTCGATATGCTCCATCACGCCGCCGACCAATACCGCTTCGCCATCGCACACCGCGTCCACATCCACCTCGATGGCGTCGTTGAGGAAACGGTCGAGCAATACCGGCGATTCGTTAGACACCTCCACCGCCTCACGGATATAGCGCGCCAAATCCGCTTCTTGGTGGACGATCTCCATCGCCCGTCCGCCCAGCACATAGCTCGGCCGCACCACCAGCGGATAGCCGATTTCCTCGGCCAGCGCCAGCGCCTCGTCCGGCTTACGCACGGTGCGGTTAGGCGGCTGTTTTAGCCCGATACGGTGCAGCATCTTTTGAAAACGCTCTCGGTCCTCCGCCTCGTCGATGGCGTCGGGCGAAGTGCCGATGATCGGCACGCCATTCGCCGCCAAGTCGCGCGCCAGCTTCAGCGGCGTCTGCCCACCGTATTGCACGATCACCCCGTCCGGCTTCTCTACCGCGGCGATTTCCAGTACGTCCTCCAAGGTCAGCGACTCGAAGTACAGGCGGTCGGACGTATCGTAATCGGTGGACACCGTCTCCGGATTGCAATTCACCATAATCGTTTCGAAGCCGCTCTCGCGCATGGCGAGCGCGGCGTGCACGCAACAGTAATCGAATTCGATGCCTTGGCCGATTCGGTTCGGCCCGCCGCCCAGCACCATGATTTTTTTCCGGCTGCCTGGGTCCGCCTCGCATTCTTCCTCGTAGGTGGAATACAGGTAGGCGGTATCGGTAGCGAATTCACCGGCGCACGTATCCACCCGCTTAAATACCGGCCGTATCCCCAGCGCTTGACGCCGGGCACGCACCCGATGCTGGTCGGCGCCCAGCAAAACGGCTAGGCGACGGTCGGAAAAACCGCGGCGTTTCAATTCGCGCAATTCATCGGCCGTCAAACTATCCAAGAATTTACCCGCCAGCATCTGCTCGCGCACCACCAAATCGGCAATCTGGGTCAGGAACCAAGGATCGATTGCCGTATGTTGATGCACGCTGTCCACGCACATGCCACAACGCAACGCATCGGCGATATACCACAGGCGCGCCGGCCCGGGATCGCCCAACTCCGTTTTGATGGCGTCGAGATCGGCGGTTTTCTCGTCCAGACCGTCGCTGCCGGTTTCCAGCCCGCGCAGCGCCTTTTGCAGAGACTCCTGGAAGGTGCGTCCGATCGCCATGACCTCACCGACCGATTTCATTTGGGTCGTTAAACGATCGTTGGCGGTGGGGAATTTTTCAAAAGCGAACCGCGGCACCTTAGTCACCACATAGTCGATGGACGGCTCGAACGACGCCGGCGTCCGGCCGCCGGTAATCTCGTTGTGCAACTCATCCAAGGTGTAGCCGACCGCTAGCTTGGCCGCCACCTTGGCGATGGGAAAACCCGTCGCCTTGGAGGCGAGCGCCGACGAACGGGATACCCGTGGGTTCATCTCGATCACCACCATGCGCCCGTTCTTGGGATCGATGCCGAACTGCACGTTGGAACCGCCGGTTTCCACACCGATCTCGCGCAATACCGCGATACTGGCGTCGCGCATAATCTGGTATTCGCGATCGGTCAAGGTCTGGGCGGGCGCAACGGTGATCGAGTCACCGGTGTGCACCCCCATGGGATCGAAATTCTCGATGGCGCAGATGACGATGCAGTTATCCTGCTTGTCGCGCACCACCTCCATTTCAAACTCTTTCCAGCCAATCAGCGACTCCTCGATCAAGAGTTCGCGGGTGGGAGACGCCTCCAGGCCGCGCTCGCAAATTTCGGTGAGCTCCTGAATATTGTAGGCAATACCGCCACCGCTGCCGCCCATGGTGAAGGATGGGCGGATAATAGTGGGAAAACCGACCATCGCCTGCACCTGCAGCGCTTCCTCCAGACTATGCGCGATCGCCGCGCGCGGGCAGGACAGCCCGATCCTTTCCATGGCGCGCTTGAATTTCTCGCGATCCTCAGCTTTGTCGATGGCCTCGCGGTCAGCGCCGATCATCTCCACCCCGTATTGCTCCAGCACGCCATGACGCGCTAAATCAAGAGCGCAATTCAGCGCTGTCTGGCCACCCATAGTCGGCAACACGGCGTCTGGCCGCTCGGCGGCGATGATCTTCTCCACCACCGGCCAAGTAATCGGCTCAATATAGGTGACATCCGCCATTCCCGGATCGGTCATGATCGTTGCCGGATTGGAGTTCACCAGAATCACCCGGTATCCCTCCTCGCGCAAAGCCTTACACGCCTGCGCACCGGAATAGTCGAACTCGCAGGCTTGCCCGATGACGATGGGGCCCGCGCCAATAATTAGGATACTGTGGATATCGGATCGTTTCGGCATAAAAAGCTAGCGTTGTGAACCGGGACGGTTCACGCCCCTTCCATGAATTACGTTACCGTTTCCCCATTAAATCGACAAAGCGATCGAATAGACAGGAAACGTCATGAGGCCCAGGGCTGGCTTCGGGATGGCCCTGGAAACTGAATGCCGGCGCATCGGTACGGGCGATGCCTTGCAGCGTGCCGTCAAATAGGGATCGGTGCGTCGCGCGCACATTAGCCGGCAAGGTGTCCGCGTCCACCGCGAAACCATGGTTCTGACTCGTAATCATCACGTTGCCGCTGTCTAGTTCCTTTACTGGATGATTCGCCCCGTGATGACCAAATTTCATCTTGACGGTTTTTGCGCCACTCGCTAGCGCCAGTAATTGATGGCCAAGGCAAATGCCGAACAGCGGCAGCTTGGCGGCGAGCAATTCACGAATCGCGTCAATCGCGTAATCGCAAGGCTCGGGATCACCCGGCCCGTTGGACAGGAAAACGCCATCTGGATTTATCGCCAACACATCCCTCGCCGGTGTTTTCGCCGGCACGACGGTTATTTTGCATCCACGGCCGGCAAGCATCCGCAGGATGTTGCGCTTCACACCGAAATCGTAGGCCACCACATGGACATGGGCCGGCGCCGGAGCGGCGAATCCCTCCCCTAGCACCCACTCTCCTTCCGCCCACGGATAGGAATGCGTGCAGCTGACGACCTGAGCGAGATCTAGGCCAGCAAGCCCCGGGAAAGCACGCGCCTGGCGCAAAGCGTCCGCCTCGTCTACGTCCCCCGCCATCAAGCAGCCGCCTTGCGCGCCTTTTTCACGCAACAGTCGCGTCAGACGGCGGGTATCGATGCCGGCGACGGCGACCACCCCCCGCTCGCGCAAATAACCGGACAAATCCCGCTGGCTGCGGAAATTGCTAAAGACCAGCGGCAAGTCGCGAATCACCAAACCACCGGCATGAATCTCGCCAGACTCCTCGTCCTCCGTATTCACGCCCACATTGCCGATATGCGGCGCGGTCAGGGTGACGATCTGGCGACAATAAGACGGATCCGTCAGAATTTCCTGATAGCCGGTCATCGCGGTATTGAACACGACCTCGCCCACCGCGCGGCCCTCGGTGCCAATGGAAACACCGCGCAATACCGTTCCATCGGCAAGGACAAGAATCGCGGGTTGGCGTAGCGGCACAGAAACTTCCTCCGGTTTTTTTAGTTCAGCTCAGGCAAAATACCGCGAGCACGCGTAGCGGGACAAACACCGGAAAGGCAGCCCCATGTGCCCGGCGGACGCACAAAGCGGGACAGGCCTAAGCACCCGTCCCGCTTGAATTAAACGAATAGAATTATATCGAAAAACCCGCCACCGATCAACGCAGCCCCAAGACATCCTGCATATCGAACAGCCCTTGGCTACGCCCATCCAGGAAGCGGGCGGCGCGCACCGCGCCTTGAGCGAAGGTAGCGCGGCTGGACGCTTTATGGCTAATTTCCACCCGCTCTCCGATGCCGGCGAACAACGCCATATGTTCGCCAACGATATCGCCACCGCGAACGGTGGCGAAACCGATAGTACCCGGCAGCCGTTCGCCGGTAACACCCTGCCGACCGTAAACCGCATGTTCGGCAAGGCTGCGGCCCATCGCACCGGCGATCACTTCGCCCATCCGCAGCGCCGTCCCGGAGGGCGCATCCACCTTGTAGCGGTGGTGCGCCTCGACAATCTCCACATCATAGCCGTCCTGCAATACCTGAGCCGCCACTTCCAGCAGCTTGAACACCAAGTTCACCCCCACGCTCATATTGGGGGCCAATACAATGGGAATATCCCGGCTAGCGGCGCTGATCTCCAACTTCTGTTCAGCCGTCAAGCCAGTCGTGCCAATCACCATGCCGACACCCTGCCGGCGGCAACCGGCCAAGTGTTGCAGCGTTCCTTCGGGACGCGTGAAATCGATCAATACGCGGCACCCGGCGAGCGCGCCCGTTAAATCGTCGGTAACACGCACCCCGCAGGGCGCGCCGACCAACTCGCCAGCATCCTTGCCCACCGCCGGACTTCCCGCCCGCTCCAGCGCGGCATGCAGCCGCACTCCCTGGGACTGCGCCACCGCTTCCAGCAAAGCGCGCCCCATTCGGCCGGCACTGCCGACAATCGCGATATTCAACATAACCCTTCCTTAACCACTGCGCGCTTAACGCCGACATGATGCGAGATTGACTGGCGGACCATTCGCCTTACCAACCGATTTTTTTCAGCATCCGCCCGAAGAATCCTTGATTTTCCTTCGTATCCGACGGCTTCTCCGTCCCGTCGCCGGCCATTGTGGACTTTTCTCCTTGCTGCGCCGCCGCTTGCCGGCCCGCCGGTGTTTTCTTGGCGGGGACAACATCGCCTTCCACGCGGACTAGCTTGCCATCACGAAAAATCAGCGAAATCCGCCGTTCTTGGGTCAGCCTGCCCGCCTTACGGTAACTATAAAAATAATCCCATCGGTCGGCATGGAAGACATCGGTCAATAACGGTGTCCCCAGCGCATACCGCGCCTGATCCTTGGTCATGCCGTACTTCAGTTGCGACATCATTTTCTGGGTTAACTGGTTCCCCTGCTGAATGTCGATTTTGTAAGGTTTGAGCGGATTGCTCATGGTGCAGGCGGCCAACAATCCGACGACCGCAAACAAAAACATCCTTTTAACCATATGCGCTACTCGAAAAATTTTACGGCGCGTCTCGTGGAACGCCCTGATAGACACCGCAGCCGGCGGCGGAAGCCGCCAACTGGAAACGATTAGGTAATCCCTATATGATAACCCAAATTCATTCATCGGGCATTTCTCAATGAGCGAACCGAACGATCTAAAAAGCGCGGGCCTCAAGGCCACACTGCCGCGCATCAAAATCCTCAAAATTTTTGAATCCGGCCCCATCCGCCACCTGTCCGCCGAGGATATTTATAAAACGCTGCTTGCGGAAGGGGAGGATGTCGGCCTGGCGACGGTCTATCGCGTACTCACGCAATTCGAAGGGGCGGGCTTGCTGGTGCGCCACCACTTCGAAGGCGGAAAATCCGTCTTCGAACTCAATCAGGGCGGGCATCACGATCATATCGTGTGCCTTCAGTGCGGCTTGGTGGAAGAGTTTTGCGACCCGGAAATCGAAAAACGCCAGCAACGAATCGCCAAGGAACGGGGCTTTCATATCCGCGAGCATTCCCTCCACATTTACGCCGATTGCGCGCGCAAAGACTGCCCCAACAAATCGCGATGATTCGGCAAAGCGGCACGGCGCGCATTCCGCGGATTGGTTTCCGCGCACCGCCGGGCTGCCGGTGAAGCGCAAACCGGGCCAGCGGCATTGCGCTCATGCCCGATGCGGGACACGCCCATGCGGCTGGCTTGCCGCCAGAGCCAGCCGTCGAAACGCCCAGTGAAACCAAACCGTCCTGCAACCAGACGGTTACGACGGGACAATATTCCAATCGCCCTCCCACGGAAAGGCATGCGCCGGCCAATTGACTGAAGTCAGCTTATCGGAAAAGATATAGTCGGCGCGTAAACCCAGTATACCTTCAAAGAATCGAACCCTTAGCACAGCTTGGCAGCCGCCCTCACCGGCGACGCGGAGCATCGCGCACGCTGCACGGCCCACCCATGGATTTGGCGCAGTGAGTTCACGCCGTGCGCGCCACTGGACGCGCGCCTACCCTAGCTGAGTGGAGCCGCCGGGGAAACATCAACCCTGTTTGGCCACCCGCGCTCAAAGGGCGGCCTGGCTGGGGAAACGCTGGCGCCAACGCGCCGGATAGCCTTCGCCGGCAGCTATCGTGCTCAACGGTCTCCCAGCATCTCTTCGGCATGCGCCAGGGTCGTATCAGTAATATCCACCCCCCCCAGCATGCGGGCGATTTCCTCAATACGCGCCTGCTGCTCCAGCACCACGATGCGGCTAACCATCCGCCCTTCCCGCTCGAATTTGGTGACCTGCCAGTGATGATCGCCCAAAGCCGCCACCTGCGGCAAATGAGTGACACTCAAGACTTGGCGCTCCGCACCTAATTCCCGCAACATCTGGCCGACGATTTCGGCCACGCCACCGCCGATACCCACGTCCACTTCGTCGAATACCAGCGTCGGCACCTCCGCCGCCTTGGTCGCGACCACTTGGATCGCCAGGCTAATACGGGATAACTCGCCACCGGAGGCGACCTTGGCCAGCGGCCTTAATGCGGTGTTGGCGTGGGCGGCAACCCGGAACTCGACCTGTTCAAGACCGTAGACGGCGCCCTCCGGTTGCGGCGCAAGCGCCGCCTCGAACTGCCCGCCCTTCATGGACAGCCGCTGCATCGCGCCGCTAACCCGCGACGACATTTCCGCCGCCCACTGCTTCCGTTCCGTACTGAGGCGCTCCGCTTTGTCGAAATAACCACTGCGCGCCGCCTCTTCTTGCTGCCGTAATGCTTCGCCGCCACCCGCGCCGCCGACTACATCAAGCCGAGCCTGCCAGTGGGCGAGCTGTGCCGGCAGCTGCGCCGGCAATACGCCGTATTTGCGCGCGCATTCATGAATACCTTGCAACCGCTGCTCGCATTGCGCTAGCCGTTCCGGGTCCAGGTCGATCTTCTGTGCGTAATGGCGCAGACCATAGCAGCCTTCCTGCACCTGAATCGCTGCCGACTCAAACAATGCGAGCGCTTCGCGCAACTCGGGGTCGTATGCCGCTAATTCGTTGAGCCGGGAAGTCACGGCACTCAACTGAGACAACGCCGCCCCGTCACCTTCCGAAAGCCACTCCAACCCATACTGCGCCCCCTCCAGTAAATTGGCGGCGTGCGCCAGGCGAGTATGCTCGGTCTGTAGCGCTTCCCACTCGTCGCGCTGGACGTCGAGGACTTGCAGCTCCTCTATCTGCCATTCTAGCTGCCGCACCTCGGCGGCGGCGGCGCTGGACTGCGCCTCCCAGGCTTGCCGTTGATCGTGCAGCCGCCGCCACTCGCGGTAAGCGCCCGCCACTGCGGCGGCATCCGCCGCTAGCCCGCCAAAAGCGTCCAACAAGTCGCGCTGCACTTGGGGACGAAGCAGCGAAAGGTGGGCATGCTGCCCCTGGATGTCCACCAACATCTCCCCGGCCGCGCGCATTTGTTGCACCGTGACCGGCACGCCGTTGATAAATGCGCGCGACCGGCCGCCGGCGTCGCTCTGGCGGCGAAACAGACAAACCCCGGGGTCACCCTCCAGTTCATGCCTTTTCAGCCACTCCCCCACCTGCGGCAGAGCGGAAATATCAAATTCGGCAACCAAGTCGGCGCGCTCCTTGCCTTCGCGCACCAATCCCGCCTCGCTCCGTCCGCCCAGGAGTAACCCCAAGGCGTCCACCAAGATCGATTTCCCCGCGCCGGTTTCCCCGGTGAGCACGGTAAAACCAGGCGAGAATTCCAGCGCCAAGTGATCGACAATAACAAAGTCACGCACGCTCAAATGCGTCAGCATAGGGTGGTCACCTTATAATTTTTCACCCCAGTGCAACTTTTGCCGCAGGGTGTCGTAATAACTGTGTCCCAGTGGGTGAAGCAACCGAATCATGTGCTCGGAACGGCGCACGATCACCCAATCGTTTTGCTCTAAATTAAAATGGCGCTGGCCGTCGAAGTGCACCAACGAGTCGTCGGCGTGCAACAATAAAATTTCGACGGTGCTCTCGCTGTTAACCGCAATCGGCCGGTTGCTTAATGTGTGCGGACAAATAGGCACCAGCGCGAAAGCTTCCAGGGTGGGGTGCAAAATCGGCCCGCCAGCCGACAGCGCATAGGCGGTGGAACCCGTGGGGGTCGCGACGATTAGCCCGTCGGAACGCTGACTGTAAACGAATTGGCCATCGATAAACACCTCCAACTCGATGATCCGCGCCGTGACTCCCTTGCTAATCACCACATCGTTAAAAGCGCATGCGCTGAACACCGCCTGACCGCGACGGCGAATCACGGTATTCAGCAAAAAACGTTCTTCGCACAGATATTCGCCGCCGAGGATTTCCTCCAGCGTGTGAAACATGGTATCGACCGACACGTCGGTCAGAAACCCTAACCGCCCCTGATTGATGCCGACCAGCGAGGAACCGTAGGGAAATAAGGAACGGGCGATATTTAGCATCGTGCCGTCGCCGCCCAACACCACGGCAAGATCGGCGCACCGGCCGATTTCATCGAGCGTCGCCACCGGGTAGGGCGTCGCACCGATGTTGGCCGCGGTGCCCGCCTCCACCAAGACACTCACACCGCGTTCTTGCAAAAAATTTCCCAGATGCAGCAAAGATTCACCGACATCCGGACTATTATATTTGCCGATCAGGGCGATCGTCTGAAACTGAGGCTTCATGCTGCGAATTAAACCATATCGCCCCAGGCGAATCAAAAGCGATGCGCCGGTGTTTCCGCTGGTTCCCTAAATCGCCAAAAGCACGATTCCGCCATTGCCGCCGCTTTATAGTAGAATCGACGCATGCTTAGCTCACGCGCCAAAATTTTATTAAAAACGCTGATGGAAATTTACCTCGGCGATGGCCAGCCGGTCGGCTCCCGCACCTTATCCAAGCGTTGTGGGCTGGACGTCAGCCCCGCCACTATCCGCAACATCATGGCGGACTTAGAGGACTTGGGGTTGGTCACCAGCCCCCACACCTCCGCGGGACGCGTGCCAACCCCCCAGGGTTACCGGATATTCATCGATACCCTGCTCACAGTTCAACCGCTGGAGCAAGAGGACTTACAACAGCTAAAACAGTTTTTGCACCCGGATGACCCGCATCGCCTCATCACGTCTGCCTCGCAATTGCTATCCGAGCTCACGCGGTTTGCCGCGGTGGTGATGAAACCCCGCCGCAACCCGGCCTTCCGCCAAGTGGAATTCATCAAACTATCGAAACAACGCATCTTACTCATCATTATCGCCACCGATGGCAACGTGCAAAACCGGATTCTACTCACCGACAAGGAGTATAGTGAATCCGAGCTTACCCAAGCCGCCAACTTTTTCAACCAACATTACGCTGGCCACACCTTCGAACAAGTGCGCCGCAAAATTTATGCCGAGATGAAAAAGCTGCGTCACGATATGACCGCGCTTATGACCAAGGCGTTGGACGCCAGCAGAGACGCCCTGGAAAACCAGCAGGACGACTATGTGCTATTTGGCGAGCACAAATTATTGCAAAATGCATTATTATCCAACATCAGTATATTAAGGAAGCTATTCGATCTGTTCGAGGAAAAGAACCTCCTCCTCCGCCTGCTGGATCACAGCCAAAACGCCGAGGGAATAAAAATCTTCATCGGCGGCGAATCGAGTCAGATGCCCATGAGCGAATACAGCATCATCACTGCACCCTACGAAGTCGATGGTGCGGTAGCCGGCACTCTTGGCGTGATCGGCCCCACCTGCATGGCATATAACCGAGTAATTCCCATCGTGGATATCACCGCCAAAATGCTATCCAGCGCCCTGTCTCAACACTGACGCCGCGCCTTGAATGACTGACGCCGCGCCTTCCGCCGCCACCCAAACCGGGGTGCTGCTGATTAACCTTGGCACCCCCGAGGCCCCAACAAAAGCGGCGCTGAAGCGTTATCTACGAGAATTCTTGAGCGACCGGCGAGTCATCGAACTGCCGCGCTGGCTATGGTGGCCGATTTTGCATGGCGTCATTCTTCCCACCCGCCCCGCCAAATCGGCGGAAAAATACGCCGCCATCTGGACAGCCGACGGTTCGCCGCTGTTCCTACATACCCGCCGCCAGGCCAAATTGCTGCAAGGGTATCTAGGCGAGCGTCACACACCCGCTCCCTCCGTGGCATTCGCCATGCGCTATGGCGCGCCATCCATCGACGACGGCGTTCGCGAACTGCACAATCAAGGGTGCCGCCGCATTCTCGCCTTCCCTCTCTATCCGCAATATGCCGCCGCCACCACCGCCAGCGCTTGCGACGCGCTGTTCCAGGTATTCATGCGCCAGCGCGATCAGCCAGCGCTGCGGATTATCCGCGACTATCACGATCACCCCGCCTATATCGGCGCGTTAGCCACCGCTATCCGTACGCATTGGTCTCATCACGGGCGCCCCGACAAGCTGCTGATGAGTTTTCATGGCATCCCCCGTTTTGCCGCCGAAAAAGGCGATCCCTATCCCGCCGAATGCCGGCGCACCGCCGACCGACTAACGGCGGCGCTAGCACTCGACCCGGCACAGGCCGCCGTAACGTTTCAGTCACGCTTCGGCCGGACGGAATGGATCAAGCCTTACACTGTCGATACCTTGAAACAATTCGCAAAAAACGGCATCCACCGCGTGGACGTGGTCTGTCCCGGATTTTCCGCCGATTGCCTGGAAACCCTGGAGGAAATTGCCATCGAGGGCAAGGCCGTATTTCTGAATCACGGCGGCCAGGAATTTCACTATATTCCCGCCCTCAACGAGCACCCTGAATGGATCGCGGCGATGCGCGATATTGTCTTGCAAAACCTGGCAGGCTGGGCGCCAACACCGGCTATCCTCTAAACGGCTTTCCCGTTTAAAGATATTCCCGCACCGGCCGATAATTTCCTTATCTTCACGAAATACGCACGCGTTCTATGCAAGCGGGCGTTTTGCGGCATTTCGCCGCGACAGGCATCGAGGATGAACAGGAACCGCGGATGAAAATCGAAGCGTCTCACATGTACTTAGCGAGTGAGCATACCGCCACCACGACTTACGTGCGCCGCGAAACCCTACGCGCCTGGATCGGCGAGAACCGCCCCGGCGATGCCGCCCCACCCGCCCAAAAGCCGACAGATTCCGTCCGGCTATCCACCACGGCGCAAGCGCTAGCGGAAAGTACGCCCGCCGCCGCGGAAATCACGCTGAATCCTGAGGACGATCCCGCGCTGCAATTGATTATCCAGCTATTGGAACGGTTAACCGGCCGAAAATTCAAGGTCGTCCGACTAGGGGATTTAACGGCACGCGATCCCGCTAGCGAAAAACGTCTCCAGGACCTACAAGACCGCCATGATGGATCATCGACCGCGCCCCAGCGCGCAGGCTGGGGTATCGAATACGACCGCCACGAGCGCCGTCACACGTCGGAAACGATGACATTTACCGCCAGCGGCGTTATCCACACCGCCGACGGCCATAGCATCACGATTAACCTCGCACTCACCATGGCGCGGCAATCGGTAGAAGAAAGTCATGTCCAACTCCGAGGCGGAGACGCCAAACTGAAGGATCCCCTCGTCATTAATTTCACCGGCAATGCCGCCCAGCTCACCAATGCCCGTTACCGTTTCGATATTGACGCGGACGGCAAGGAAGAAAACGTCGCTTTTGTCACCCCCGCCAGCGGTTTTCTCGCCCTCGATCGCAATCATGACGGTAAAATCAATGACGGTAGCGAATTATTCGGCGCCCGCAGCGGCGACGGCTTTGCCGAGCTTGCGCTGCTGGACCAGGACCATAACGGTTGGATTGACGAAAACGATCCAGCCTACGCTGAATTACGCAGTTGGAGCAAACGCGCGGATGGCCAGGATACCTTATCCACCCTGGCCGAAAAAGGCATCGGCGCCATTTATCTCGGCGCCGCCGCTTCTGAATTCACGCTTAACGGCCCAGACAATCACCTACAGGGAAAAATCCGCGCCACGGGAATCACCCTCAACGAGGATGGAACCGCCGGCACGATCCAACAAATCGACCTGGCCATCTAACGGCCTTGCCGCCATCGCTCCACCGAACACCGGTTCACGCCCTGTGCCGGTGAAAATGCAATCTTCCTCTTGAAATCCGCCCATCCGTCCCCAGGTAAGAAACAGCTTATCGTTGGAGGAATACATGCAGAACGAACCACAGGAAACGGGACCCCTAGCCGCGGAAACCGACACCCAGGCGACACCGGACACGATGCCTAGCGTGGAAGAGACGCTGAAACAGGCGGAACTCGTTGCCCAGGAACATCATGACGCCTGGCTGCGCGCCAAAGCAGAAGCGGAAAATATCCGTAAACGCGCCCAAAGCGACATCGCCAACGCGCACAAATATGCGATTGAAAATTTTTCCGGCGAATTGCTCGCCGTTAAGGACAGCCTGGAGGCCGCGCTGGCGGCGAATAACGCCACGGTGGAATCTCTCCACAACGGTGTAGAATTAACACTCAAGCAATTAACCACCATTTTTGACAAATTCAATATCCGCGAATTGAATCCTGCCGGCGAGAAGTTCGATCCGCACTATCATCAAGCCATGACCATGGTAGAAAGCGACGCCGCCCCCAACACCATCGTCCAAGTATTGCAAAAAGGCTATCTATTACAGGAACGCGTCTTGCGACCGGCGCTGGTCTCTGTCGCCAAGAGCAAGGAAACTTGAAAATCGCGGATTTGCCCCCAAATTTACAACATTAAAATTATCGAACCCACATCGTAAAGGAATTTCAGCATGGGAAAAATTATCGGCATCGATTTAGGCACGACCAATTCGTGCGTGGCCATCATGGAAAACGGCCAGCCAAAGGTCATCGAGAATGCGGAGGGCGCGCGCACCACGCCATCCATCGTCGCGTACACCGAGGATGGCGAAGTGCTGGTCGGCGCGCCCGCCAAGCGCCAGGCGGTGACTAATCCGCAAAATACGCTATTCGCCGTAAAACGGCTGATTGGCCGCCGCTTCGACGAAAAAGCGGTACAGAAAGACATCGACCTCATGCCCTTCAAAATCGTCAAGGCGGATAATAATGACGCGTGGGTGGAAGCCCGCGGCAAGAAAATGGCGCCACCGGAAGTGTCCGCGCAAGTATTGCGCAAAATGAAGAAAACCGCCGAGGACTACCTGGGCGAGGAAGTCACCGAGGCGGCCATCACCGTTCCGGCGTATTTTAACGATTCCCAGCGCCAGGCTACCAAGGACGCCGGGCGTATCGCCGGGCTGGAAGTCAAGCGGATTATTAACGAACCTACCGCGGCGGCGTTAGCCTTCGGCCTAGATAAGAAGGAAGGCGATCGTAAGATCGCGGTCTACGACCTGGGCGGCGGCACCTTCGATATTTCCGTTATCGAAATCGCTGAAATCGAAGGGGAGCACCAGTTTGAAGTCCTCTCCACCAATGGCGACACGTTCCTTGGCGGCGAGGACTTCGATCAGCGCGTTATCGATTATCTGGCCGACGAGTTCAAGAAGGAACAAGGCGTCGATTTGCGCAACGATGTGCTGGCGCTGCAACGGCTGAAGGAGGCCGCGGAGAAAGCCAAGATCGAACTGTCCAGCACCCAACAAACCGAGGTCAATCTGCCTTATATCACGGCGGACGCCAGCGGGCCAAAACACCTCAACGTCAAAGTAACCCGCGCTAAGTTCGAGAGCTTAGTGGAAGATCTGATCGAACGCACGATTTCTCCTTGCAATACCGCCATTAAAGATGCGTCGATCAAAATATCCGACATCGTCGACGTGATTCTGGTCGGGGGCATGAGCCGCATGCCCAAGGTGCAGGAAAAAGTGAAGGAATTCTTCGGCAAGGAACCGCGACGCGACGTGAACCCCGACGAAGCGGTAGCGATTGGCGCCGCGATTCAAGGCGGCGTACTGCAAGGCGAAGTCAAGGATGTGTTGCTGCTGGACGTCACCCCGCTTTCCTTGGGGATCGAAACCCTGGGCGGCGTAATGACCAAGCTGATCCAGAAAAACACGACGATCCCGACGAAGGCGTCCCAGGTATTCTCCACCGCCGACGACAGTCAGAACGCGGTGACCATCCAGGTGCTGCAAGGCGAGCGCGAGATGGCGTCCGGCAACAAGAGCCTCGGCCAATTTAACCTCACCGACATCCCACCGGCGCCTCGCGGCATCCCGCAGATCGAGGTGACATTCGACATCGACGCCAATGGTATTCTGCATGTTTCCGCCAAGGACAAGGCGACCGGCAAGGAAAATAAGATCACCATCAAGGCCAGCTCCGGCCTGTCCGAGGAAGAAATCCAAGGTATGGTGAAGGACGCGGAAGCCCACGCCGACGAAGACCACAAAGCCTTTGAATTGGTTGCAGCGCGCAATAACTGCGACGCCATGGTCCATTCGGTGCGGAAATCGCTGGGTGAATACAGCGAAAAGCTGGAAAGCGGCGAGAAGGAAAAAATAGAAACCGCGCTAAAGGAAGCGGAAGAAGCGATCAAGGGTAACGACAAAGACGCCATCGAAGCCAAAACGCAGGCGCTCGCCGAAGCATCCCATAAGCTAGCGGAACGCATGTATGCGGAAAGCGGCGATCAGGCGCACCCGGAGGGCGGCGCCGGCGCCGAACCGGAAAAAGACGGAGAGGATATTGTCGATGCCGAGTTCGAGGAAGTAAAAGACGAAAAGAAATAGAGCACGCCATCCTCCCCGCGTCGGGGCGCCAGACGGCGGTTTCCGTCTGGCGCCCCGACATTTGAATACGGGCGCGACACTGACGCGCCACCGGGCAATGCAACAATTGCCAGCTTGCAATACGGATCCAGACCAGCATGTCTAAACGCGACTATTACGAAGTGCTAGGGGTTAGCCGCACCGCGACCGCCGAAGAAATTAAAAAAGCATACCGCCGACTGGCGATGAAACACCACCCTGATCGCAATCCCGACAGCCCAGACGCGGAAATGCATTTCAAGGAAGGAAAGGAAGCTTACGAGATTCTTTCCGATACCTCCAAGCGCGCCGCCTACGACCAGTTTGGCCACGCCGGCGTGGAGCAAAATCAGGGTGGAGGGGGCGCCTATGGCGGTTTTGGCGGCTTTTCGGATGCCTTCGGCGATATTTTCGGCGATATTTTCGGCGGCGCGGGCCGTCGGGGCTCCAATGTCTATCGCGGCTCGGACCTACGCTACAATCTAGAAATCTCCCTCGAAGAAGCCGCCCACGGCACCGATACCAAGATACGCATACCCACCTTGGACGAATGCGGCGCCTGTCATGGCAGCGGCGCAAAACCCGGATCGCAGCCGGTCACCTGCCCTACCTGCGGCGGCCACGGACAAGTGCGGATGCAACAGGGATTTTTCTCCATTCAGCAAACTTGCCCCAAGTGCCAGGGGAGTGGAAAAATCATTACCAGCCCTTGTACCAGCTGCGGCGGCACGGGGCGCGTTAAGCATCACAAAACGCTATCGGTCAAAATTCCGACGGGAGTAGACGAAGGAGACCGCATTCGACTCGCCAATGAAGGAGAAGCGGGGGTCAATGGCGGCCCGCCCGGCGATCTTTATGTGGTCATTCACATCCAGCCCCACGCGGTCTTCACCCGGGATCATAATGATCTCCATTGCGAGATGCCGATTAGTTTCGCGACCGCGGCACTGAGCGGTGAAATTGAAATTCCCACCCTGGATGGTTCGGCAAAGATCAAAATACCCGCGGAAACGCAAACGGGACGCGTATTCCGCCTACGCGGAAAGGGCATCAAGGGGGTGCGCAGCAACACTTATGGCGACTTACTATGCCACGTTGTGGTAGAAACGCCTATCGATCTTACGGAACAACAAAAAGAGCTTCTGCGGCAATTCGACACGTTGAGCAAAGAAGATAGTTCCCGCCACCATCCACGGGCAAAATCCTGGATGGATAAAGTCAAAGAGTTTTTTGCCCAGCCTTAAGCAGCGAAATGGGGATCAACCGGGAATGTGGGCGGCCGGATATCAATCCGCTGGCCGACAAGCAACCCGGTATCGGCGGCGCTGCCGCAATTAACGGCCAGTTCCACCAACCCCAGGCTGTTTTGGTACCACAGCAGCGTTCCGGTGGGAAACGCCGAGAAATAAGGCGCAAAGGGTACGGCCAAGCCGTTAATCATCAGTGTCGATCCGCGTGCCAGCGTCGCGGCGCGCCGCCCTGTCACCGCGTTACCATAGTGATCGAGATAAATGATCTCATCAATATCGCCGCCCTCCAACTTGACTGCCAGGCAATCCGCCGGTACTAACTTATCCTCCGGGAATTGGCCACACGCAATTTCGGCGGCAACTGGCGCGAAAACATCGCGCCCATGGAACGTTGCCGAAACAGAGTGGGGCCGCCAATGGATGCGCCAATAGCGACTCTCCGCACAGCGCGCAGCAACCACCGACAAAAGCCCGTTATCTGGCCCGATGTACCAGCGGCCACCCGCCGCCATCACCATCATCTCCCGACTACCGCCAACGCCAGGATCAACCACTGCTAAGATCACGCACGCCGGCGGCAATGTTTCCGCCAGTGCCGCTAGCAAATACGCGCCAGCCCTGGGATTAAACGATGGAACATTATGCAGCAGATCCACCACCACCGCCTGCGGCGCGCGCTGAAAAATCGCGGCTTTCATCTGACCGACATAAGGATCTTGTAGGGAAAAATCGGTAAAGAGAAAAATCAACGCGGTCTCCACCTCTGCCGAGAGGACACGATAACGCGCCTCAATAAAAAAAGCCGGGTGAACCCCGGCTTTTTCTTCATGATAGACGACGCGCTTAGTTTAAGAAGCGCTAGACGATTCCGTCGCCGCAGCTTCCTCTGGCCGGTCCACCAATTCGACTAAGGCCATTGGCGCATTATCGCCACCACGAAAGCCGAATTTCAGAATCCGCAAATAACCGCCACTGCGAGACTTATAGCGAGGACCCAGCTCATTGAACAGCTTTACCACCATCTCGCGGTCGCGCAGGCGAGCGAAGGCCAACCGGCGGTTGGCCAGAGACGGGTTCTTACCTAAGGTAATAAGTGGCTCAACCACGCGACGTAATTCCTTCGCCTTTGGCAAGGTCGTCTTGATCGCTTCATGACGCAACAAAGAGCCCGCCATATTACGAAACATCGCCAGACGGTGGCTGCTGGTTCGGTTTAATTTTCGATTGCTTAAACGATGACGCATGATAATTCCTTCGGCTTATGGCTTTTCCAGACCGGCGGGCGGCCAATTTTCTAGTTTCATTCCCAAAGTCAGTCCTTTGGAGGCCAATACATCCTTGATCTCGTTTAGCGATTTCCGTCCTAAGTTAGGTGTCTTGAGCAACTCGGTTTCGGTACGTTGGATCAGATCGCCAATGTAGTAAATATTCTCCGCTTTCAAGCAATTCGCCGAGCGCACCGTCAATTCGAGATCATCGACCGGACGTAACAGCAGCGGGTCCACCTGAGGAGCTTGCGGCGTCTCCGATTGACTTGGCGTCCCCGTCAAATCAGCGAAAACGGCCAGTTGGTCAACCAAAATCCGCGCGGCATAACGCACCGCTTCCTCGGGATCGACCACGCCATTGGTCTCAATATCGATCACGAGCTTGTCTAAATCCGTCCGCTGTTCCACGCGGGCGCTTTCCACACTATAACTGACACGACGCACTGGGCTAAACGAGGCGTCCACCATAATTTGTCCTATCGCCTGTTCGTGTTCCTGTACTTTTCTCGCCGTCACCGGTTGATAGCCCCGGCCGCGCTCTACTCTAACCTCGGCGTTCAGCTCCCCGCCCTTTGTTAGGTGCGCGATGACAAAATCGGGATTGACGATTTCAACATCATGTCCCGCGACGATGTCGCCCGCAGTCACCACGCCTTCGCCGCTCTTCGACAATGCTAGCGTTAACTCGCTACGATTATGCAGTTTCAGCGCCACACCTTTCAAATTCAGGATAATATCGACCACGTCTTCCTGAACGCCCTCAATGGCGGAATACTCGTGTACCACGTTCTCAATCTGTACAGCGGTGATAGCGTACCCCGGCATGGAAGACAACAAAATACGGCGTAACGCATTACCCAATGTATGGCCGTAACCACGCTCGAAAGGCTCCAGCGTCACCCGCGCACGCACCGGTGACAAGTGGTCAACATTGACCATCCGTGGTTTCAATAATTCTTCAACAGCGCTCTGCATGGCTCTAGGTTCCTCAATTCGTCCCGGGAATTACTTCGAGTACAGCTCGATCACGAGGTGCTCGTTGATGGTTGCAGGCAGTTCCGTGCGCTGCGGATGGGCTTTGTATACGCCTTTCAGCGCCTTAATATCCACCTCTATCCATTCTGGAAAACCGCGTTGCTCCGCCGCCTCAACCGCGGCTTTCACACGCAAATGCTGCTTGGCTTTCTCATTAACCTCAACCACGTCGCCAGGACGAACCGAATAAGAGGGAATATTGACGCGCTTGCCGTTCACTCGAATTCCGTTGTGGCGCACGACTTGCCGCGCTTCGTTACGAGATACGCCGAATCCCATGCGATAAGCAACCGTATCCAAGCGGCTCTCCAACAGCTGCAACAGGTTCTCGCCCGTCACCCCTTTACGCCGATCGGCGTTGAAATAGTAGCGTCGGAACTGCTTCTCCAGGACACCATAGGTACGACGCAGTTTTTGCTTTTCACGCAACTGCACGCCGTAATCCGATAACCGCGGCGCACGCTTCTGCCCGTGCTGGCCTGGTGCATAGTTACGACGTTCTATCGCACATTTGTCAGTAAAGCATTTTTCTCCTTTGAGAAAAAGCTTTTCGCCTTCACGCCGACATTGACGGCATTTAGAATCTAAATTTCTGGCCAAGATGCCCTCCTGCGATCAGATACGACGTTTTTTCGGCGGACGGCAGCCATTATGCGGGAGCGGCGTCACATCCGAAATACTAGTAATTTTGAGTCCAACGGCATTCAATGCACGAACCGCTGAATCGCGTCCTGGGCCTGGCCCCTTAATTCTCACTTCCAGGTTTTTCACACCGAATTCCTGAGCCGCCTTACCGGCGCTTTCCGCCGCGACCTGAGCGGCAAACGGCGTGCTCTTACGCGAGCCGCGAAAACCGGAGCCGCCAGAAGTTGACCAGGTCAACGCATTGCCCTGCCGGTCAGTGATGGTAATAATGGTATTGTTAAAGGACGCATGAATGTGCGCGATACCTTCCGCGACATTCTTTTTAACTTTTTTGCGTGCCCTGACGCTTGCTTTCGCCATATTCAGAAATCCTTAATGCTTCGTTATCTGATTGCCTTACGCGGCCCCTTGCGCGTACGGGCATTCGTGCTCGTACGCTGGCCACGAACCGGCAAACCTCGGCGGTGACGATAGCCTCGATAGCACCCCATATCCATTAGGCGCTTAATATTCATCGACACTTCGCGGCGCAAATCACCCTCGACTTGGTATTTCGCAACCGCGTCGCGCAGTTTTTCTATATCCGCGTCGGTGATGTCCTTAATCTTTACGGACGTTTCAATCCCAGCGGTTTCGCAAATCTTGCGCGCATTGCTGCGCCCGATGCCATAGATAGCGGTCAACGCGATTTCGGCATGCTTATGGTTGGGGATATTCACCCCTGCTATGCGGGCCATGCTCTAAACTCCCAACATCGAATAAACGTTCAATAATATCAAACAATCCACCAACTTATCAACCTTGGCGTTGCTTATGGCGCGGCTCGCTGCAAATTACCCGTACGACGCCATTGCGTTTGACGATTTTGCAATTCCGGCAGATTTTCTTTACAGATGCCTGAACTCTCATAATCACTCCTCAATTATTCCCCTCCCGCGCACAAAAACGGTGCCGGGTGGTTACTTGGCGCGGAATACGATGCGCCCCCGGTTCAGATCATACGGCGTCAATTCCACGGTCACCTTGTCGCCGGCCAATATTCTAATGTAGTGCATACGCATCTTCCCGGAAATATAGCCAAGCACTACATGGTCATTTTCCAGGCGAACACGGAAGGTGCCGTTAGGAAGCACCTCCGCTACCACACCCTGCATTTCGATCGTCTCTTCCTTTGCCATGCGTCTCCTTGATGAATGTCCGCGATGCCTGCCCGCTATCCTTAGCGCGAGGGACTCATCCCACCGCCTTTAAAATTCGCCTTCTTCAGCAAGCTATCGTACTGGTGCGTCATCAAATAGGATTGCACCTGAGACATGAAGTCCATCGTGACGACGACAATAATCAATAATGAGGTGCCACCAAAATAAAAAGGCACGTTCCACTTAACGATTAAAAATTCCGGCAACAAGCAAACCAATGTGACATAAATCGCCCCGGTCAACGTTAGCCGGGACATAATCCGGTCGATATATCTCGCGGTCTGGTCGCCGGGACGGATACCCGGAACGAACGCACCGCTTTTCTTCAGATTGTCCGCCGTCTCTTTGGGATTAAACACGAGCGCGGTGTAAAAGAAACAGAAAAAGACAATCGCCAGCGAATAAAGGATGACATATATCGGCTGTCCGGGAGACAAGGTGCCACCAATCGTTTTCAGCCAGCTCATGTGCTCATTACTGCCAAACCACCCTGCCAGCGTCGCCGGAAACAAAATAATACTGGACGCGAAGATCGGCGGAATCACGCCAGACATATTCAACTTAAGCGGCAAATGAGAGCTTTGCCCGCCGAATACCTTTCGCCCTACCTGGCGTTTAGCATAATTCACCAGGATTTTACGCTGTCCCCGCTCGACAAAGACGACAAAACCCGTCACCGCAATCGCGCCGGCGAACAATAACACCACCAGTGGGATAGAAAACGCGCCCGTGCTCACCAGCTCCAGCGTTCCGCCGATAGCCCGCGGCAGCCCAGCGACAATACCGGCGAAAATAATTAACGAAATTCCGTTGCCGACTCCACGCTCGGTAATTTGCTCGCCCAGCCACATCAGAAACATCGTGCCGCTTACCAAGGAAACCACGCTCGTGACACGAAACATTAGTCCGGGATCAATAACCAGACCCGGCTGCGACTCCAACGCGATAGAAATGCCCAATCCCTGAAACAAGGCGAGTACTACCGTGCCGTAACGCGTGTACTTGGTTATTTTCCGGCGGCCGCTTTCCCCTTCCTTTTTCAACTGCTGAAATTGAGGGACTACCTCGGTCAGCAATTGCATGATGATCGAGGATGAAATATACGGCATGATCCCGAGGGCAAAGACGGTAAACCGTGACAGCGCCCCGCCGGAGAACATATTGAACATTCCCAGAATACCGCCTTGATTGCTGCGGAACAGCGCCGCCAGGGTCACGGGGTCAATGCCGGGAACGGGAATATGCGCGCCGATACGGTAAACGATCAACGCCCCGACCAGGAACAGCAGCCGACGCTTTAAATCACCGTACTTGTGCAGCGCGCCTAAAGGGGAAGTGGTGCTAGCCAATGCGATTACTCGGCCACTTTGCCGCCAGCGGCAATAATCGCCGCCAACGCACCTTTACTCGCCCGCACCCCTTGCAACGTCACGGAACGTTTAATTTTGCCCGACAAAATCACCTTGGCGCCAAGCGTGCGCTGCGGCACGACCCCGGCTTGCTTCAGCACCAAGAGATCAATGACGTCGGCATCGATGCCATTGAGTACCGACAGGGTGACCTCGGCGTTGAACCGATGCGTTAGCGAAACGAAACCGCGTTTGGGAAGACGCCGCTGAAGCGGCATTTGCCCACCCTCGAAGCCAACTTTATGAAAACCGCCGGAACGAGATTTCTGGCCCTTATGGCCACGCCCGCAAGTTTTCCCGTTACCGCAGCCAATACCGCGACCGACGCGTTTTCTTGAATGCTTGCTGCCTTCGGCAGGACTAATAGTATTTAATCGCATCAACTATCCCTCACATTTCAGAAGAAAATCCGCGCGCCGGATCATCCCGCGATTCGACGGTGTATCTTCAACCTCTACGGTTTGGTGCAGGCGGCGAAGGCCTAATCCACGAATGCAATCACGGTGGAATTTCTTCGTCCCAATCACGCTTTTCACCAGCGTGACTTTTAATCGCTTCTCTTGTGTAGCCCCATTCATGGCTTACTCCAATATCTCTTCAATGGACTTGCCACGCTTCGCCGCAATCCCCGCTGGCGAATTCATCGACGCCAGCCCCTTAATCGTTGCGCGAACCACATTGTACGGATTGGCCGAGCCGATGCATTTCGCCAGTACGTTATGCACCCCCATTACCTCGAATACCGCGCGCATCGCGCCACCCGCGATAATGCCGGTACCTTCCGACGCGGGTTGCATATAGACTTTAGCGGCGCCATGGCGGCCCACAATCGCGTGCTGCAGCGTGCCATTCTTCAATGGCACCTTCACCATGGTGCGACGCGCTTCGTCCATCGCCTTTTGAACCGCTAACGGAACCTCGCGTGCGTTACCTTTGCCCATGCCGATACCGCCATCACCGTCACCAACAACCGTCAGCGCGGCGAAACTCATGATGCGCCCCCCCTTGACTACTTTAGTCACACGGTTGATACCCACCATTTTCTCACGCAACCCGTCGCCGCGCTGATCCTGAAATGTTACTTTTGCCATCGTCAATCCCGTCTCAATATGCGATTAGAATACCAAGCCGCCTTCTCGCGCCGCATCGGCCAGCGCTTTCACACGGCCATGGTATTGATAGCCAGAACGGTCAAAAGCTAGCCGCTCAATGCCGAGGCTTTTCGCCTTCTCTGCGATCCGCCGTCCAACCAGCGCTGCCGCCTGAACCGTTCCGCCATTTGAAATTTCACTGCGGACAGCGGATTCCATGGATGAAGCGCTTGCCAGCACCTGGCTACCTTCCGCATTGATTAACTGCGCATAAATGTGGCAGTTACTGCGATATACCGTCAACCGGTGCGTTTTCAGCTCGGAAAGTTTTGCGCGCGTCTTACGCGCCCTACGCGAGCGAGCTTGTCTGGGATTCATTCCGTCACCTCTATTTCTTCTTGGTTTCCTTCAGCGCCACCACTTCACCCACGTAGCGCACGCCCTTGCCCTTGTAAGGCTCTGGCTTACGGTAAGCGCGAATCTCGGCGGCAACCTGGCCAACCAATTGCTTATCTATACCCTTCAGCACAATTTCTGTTTGGGTCGGCGTTTCTACTTTCACCCCATCGGGCATCTGATAATCCACTGGATGAGAAAAACCAAGCGCCATATTCAACATGCTGCCTTTGGTCTGTGCGCGGTACCCTACTCCGACGAGTTGCAGCTTCTTCTCATAACCCTGGGAAACCCCATGAACCATATTCGCCAATAAAGCACGCATCGTGCCGGACATTGCATTAGCCTGCGTACTGCCGTCCATCGGTTTGCACAGAAGAACCTCACCTTCGCGCACCACATCGACATTTTTAAGTGTCTTCTGGGTCAGTGCGCCCAATGGCCCCTTCACTACGATCTCGTCATTCAACGTCACTTCAACGCCCTGGGGCAGAGTGATCGGATTTTTTGCTACTCGGGACATTCGCTCACCTCACTACGCTACAACGCACAGGACCTCACCACCAATCCCAGCGGCGCGCGCACTGCGATCCGTCATCACGCCCTTGGAAGTGGAAACGATTGCGATACCCAGGCTATTCATGACCTTCGGCAACTCTTGGCATCCTTTATAGATGCGCAGCCCCGGCTTGCTAACCCGGTTAATCACCTCAATGACCGGCTGCCCGGCGTGATATTTTAACTTTATTTCGAGCCGGGGCTTACCCTCGTTGCTATGCACAACGAAGTCTTCGATATACCCCTCGTCTTTCAGCACACCGGCAATTGCCACTTTCAGGCGCGCAGACGGCATCGCCACCACCAGCTTCTCGCTCCGCTGCGCGTTACGGATGCGTGTCAACATATCCGAAATAGGATCACTCATACTCATTGCACACTCCCGCTACCAACTGGCCTTGATGACGCCTGGAATTTCGCCATGCATGGCGAGCTCCCGCACCTTGCCGCGCGCCAGCCCGAATTTTCTGAAAACACCGCGTGGACGACCCGTCAGCGCGCAGCGGTTACGCAAGCGCACCGGACTGGCATCACGCGGTAACCGCTGTAACCGCAATCGCGCCTCATAACGCTCCTCGTTACTCAGCGCAATATTATTGGCAAGCGCTAGCAATTCAGCGCGCTTACCAGCATACTTTTTCACGGTCGCGCGACGTTTCAACTCACGATTAACGATCGATTTCTTCGCCATACTCGGCTCCCCTCAGCTCTTAAACGGAAAATGGAAGGCGGCAAGTAGTGCGCGCGCTTCGTCATCCGCCTTAGCGGTCGTGGTAATAGTGATATTCATCCCGCGCAACACATCGATTTTATCGTATTCAATTTCAGGAAAAATAATCTGCTCGCGCACGCCCATGTTGTAATTCCCCCGACCATCGAACGACTTGGCGGACAGCCCGCGGAAATCACGGATACGGGGAATAGCAATACTGATTAAGCGGTCAAGAAATTCGTACATGCGTTTTTTGCGCAGCGTCACCATGCAGCCGACCGGGTAACCATCACGAATTTTAAACCCGGCGATCGATTTACGCGCACGCGTCACTACTGGCTTCTGCCCCGCGATTTTCTCCATATCGGCCACCGCATGGTCAACCACTTTCTTGTCCGCAACCGCTTCACCCACACCCATGTTTAGCGTGATTTTCTCAATCCGCGGAATCTCCATGGAAGACCGAAAACCGAACTGCTTCTGCAATTCCTTGGTCACCGTCTCCCTATAAAATTCCTCTAAACGTGTCATCATCGCTCCTTATACATCCACCACTTCGCCGTTCGACTTGAAGTAACGAACCTTACGGCCATCTTCCAAGGCGCGAACCCCAACACGATCGCCTTTTTTGATCGCCGGATTAAAGAGCGCCACATTGGAGACGTCTAGCGACATTTCCTTCTCTACAATACCGCCGGCGATACCTTTCATGGGATTGGGACGCATGTGTTTTTTCACTTTGTTCACGCCCTCGACGATCACCTTGCTCGAATCGAGCACGCGCAGGACACTGCCGCGCTTTCCCTTATCTTTCCCGGCAATGACGATCACGTCATCGCCCTTGCGAATCTTACGCATCCTTACCTCCTTACAATACTTCGGGCGCGAGAGAAACGATCTTCATAAACCGCTCGGTGCGCAATTCACGCGTAACCGGCCCGAAGATACGGGTGCCAATCGGCTCAAGCTTGGTGTTGAGCAATACCGCCGCGTTGCCGTCAAATTTGACGAGCGACCCGTCGGTGCGGCGCACGCCTTTTTTGGTGCGCACAACGACCGCGTTATACACGTCGCCCTTCTTGACGCGGCCCCGTGGAGCGGCATCCTTTATAGTGACTTTGATAATATCGCCGATCGCGGCGTAACGACGCTTGGAGCCACCCAACACCTTAATGCACATAACGCTGCGCGCACCGGTATTGTCAGCAACGTCCAGCCGACTCTGCATCTGAATCATAATGAATTCTCCAACTTATCCCGCCTTGAATCGCTCCCGATACCCTCAGCGCTTCCCTGTGATGACGGATAGTTTTGGCATTCCCCGTCGAGCGAGCGCCCGAAACGAGACAAAGGCGGGATTCTAACGGAATTAGGCAAACAAAGCAAGTTGCTTCAGCAACTAGACTAGACGACTCTTTTCAAGCAGTTTGGTCACACGCCAAGATTTGCTTTTGGCCAGTGGGCGACACTCTTCGATCAACACGAAGTCACCCACATGAAATTCATTGTTCTCATCATGGACATGATATTTTTTGGACCGCCGAATCACTTTCCCCAGTAGCGGATGTTTCACCTTGCGCTCGACCAAGACAGAAACCGTCCTGTCCATTTTATCGCTTACCACACGCCCGCTCAGGGTGCGCTTGATATTAACCTCGCTCATGATTGCTTAGCCTTCTCTGTGATAATAGTGCGAGCCCGCGCAATATCTTTACGCAGCTTGCGTAATTGATCCACTTTATTGCTTTGCTGGGTCGAAATTTGCATCCGCATCCCGAACTGCGCCCGCAACAATTCCTTGAGCTCATCCCTGATTTCATCCGGAGATTTCGCTCTCAATTCGCTCGCTTTCATTTCAACCACCTATTTGTCGCGTTACAAAGGTTGTAGCGAATGGCAGTTTGGCAGCAGCCAGGCGAAACGCTTCGCGGGCCACTGCTTCATCCACGCCATCCATTTCATAGAGCACTTTGCCAGGCTGGATCACCGCCACGAAAAATTCTGGATTGCCCTTACCGTTACCCATCCGCACTTCCGCTGGCTTTTTACTAATGGGCTTATCAGGGAACACGCGAATCCAAATTTGCCCGCCGCGTTTAATATGGCGAGTCATCGCACGGCGCGCCGCCTCTATTTGGCGTGCGGTCAACCGTCCCCAGTCCGTCGCTTTTAAGCCAAACTCGCCGAAATTTACTTTGGTGCCGCGGGTCGCCATGCCGGTATTACGGCCCTTATGCTGTTTACGGAACTTTAATTTAGCTGGTTGCAGCATGCTTCGCTCCTGCTTTCCTCGATTTACCCTCGGGTTTCGCCGCCAGTACTTCGGGTTTACCCATCGTTTCGCCCTTGAACACCCAGACTTTGATGCCGATCACACCATACGTCGTCTTGGCGACCGCCACACCGTATTCAATGTCGGCGCGCAAGGTATGCAAAGGAACGCGCCCTTCCCGGTACCATTCGGAGCGGGCGATCTCGATGCCGTTCAAACGGCCAGAGCTGGCAATTTTAATTCCTTGGGCGCCCAGCCGCATCGCATTTTGAATTGCACGCTTCATGGCGCGGCGGAACATTACCCGCTTTTCCAGTTGGTTGGCGATGCTCTCGGCGATTAACTGCGCATCAATCTCCGGCTTCCGGATTTCCTCGATATTCAGGTGAACGGGAATCCCCATCATTTTCTGGAGCTGGCCGCGAAGCAATTCAATATCTTCGCCTTTCTTTCCGATCACGACACCCGGCCGGGCGCTGTGAATCGTGATTCTGGCATTACGCGCCGGACGTTCGATAATGATCTTGCCAACTGCCGCGTGCGCCAATTTACTCTTTAGGAACGACCGCACTTTAATGTCGTCCGCCAACATAGTGGAAAAATTCCGGCTGTTCGCGTACCACTTGGATGTCCAGTTTTTTAGTACACCCAGGCGGAATCCAATTGGATTAATTTTCTGTCCCATGATCTTCCCTCAATCGCCCACGGTGACCGTGATGTGGCAAGTCGGTTTCAAAATTTTGGCGCCACGACCCTTTGCGCGCGCCCGGAAGCGCTTCATCACCGATCCCTGATCGATACAAATGGTCGATATTTTTAGCTCGTCAATATCGGCGCCTTCGTTGTGCTCGGCGTTAGCAATCGCCGAATTCAACACCTTCTTGATGATCTTCGCGCCCTTCTTCGGGCTAAACGTCAGCATATCCAACGCCTTGTCAACCCGCAGCCCGCGTATTTGATCGGCGACCAAGCGTCCTTTTTGGGGAGACAACCGCACGCCACGCAATACAGCACTTACTCTCATCTCAGTTCTCCCTATCTCTTCGCTTTCTTGCCGGCGGCATGCCCCTTAAAGGTGCGCGTCAGCGAGAACTCGCCCAGCTTATGGCCGACCATATTCTCGGAGATATAAACCGGAACATGCTGCCTGCCGTTGTGTACAGCGATCGTCAATCCAACGAAATCAGGGAGTACCGTAGACCGCCGCGACCAGGTTTTGATCGGACGTTTGTCGCGAGTCGCCTGGGCGGTCTCCACCTTCTTCAGCAGGTGGACATCGACAAATGGGCCTTTCTTGATAGAACGTGCCATCTTAATTCCTTTTATTTACTATGGCGTCGCCGGACGATCATGCCAGACGTACGCTTGTTTCGCCGGGTCCGATGGCCTTTGGTCGGAACCCCCCAAGGACTAACCGGATGGCGGCCAGCCGCGGTCTTACCCTCGCCACCACCATGGGGATGGTCAACCGGATTCATCGCCACGCCCCGCACCGTTGGGCGAATCCCCCGCCAGCGGTTGGCGCCTGCCTTCCCGATGGAACGCAAGCTGTGCTCGGCGTTGCCCACTTCGCCAATGGTGGCGCGGCAATCGACATGCACCTTGCGGATTTCGCCAGAACGTAACCGTAGTTGGGCATAACTTCCCTCGCGAGCGAGCAATTGCACCGAAGCACCAGCCGAGCGCGCCAGCTGCGCTCCCTTGCCGGGGCGCATTTCAATACAGTGAATCGTTGTACCAACCGGTATATTACGCAGCGGCAGACAATTGCCGGCTTTAATCGGCGCCTCGGCGCCGCTGACCAGTTCCATATCGACCGCAACCCCTCTAGGCGCGATAATGTAGCGTCGCTCGCCGTCACGGTAGCACAATAGTGCTAGATGCGCCGTACGGTTTGGATCATACTCTAGACGCTCCACCTTGGCGGGAACGCCATCCTTGTTACGCTTGAAATCGATCAGGCGGTAATGCTGCCGGTGTCCGCCGCCATGATGACGCGTCGTAATCCGACCCAAATTATTCCGGCCGGCATGCCGGCTTTGTTTCTCCACCAGGCCAGAAACCGGTGCGCCTTTGTGCAGCCCCGGCGTCACGACCTTGACAACGGCGCGCCTTCCGGCGGAGGTAGGTTTTACTTTAACCAATGCCATCTTCGACTCTCCTTATTGCGCCGAGGACGCAAAATCAATTTCCTGGCCAGACTTCAGGCACACGTAAGCCTTCTTCCAGTTCTTTCGCCGCCCCATGGAACGACCGAAGCGCTTTTGCTTGCCCTTGACGTTGGCGACTTGAACCGTTTCCACATCCACCTTAAACAGCAGCGTCACTGCCGCTTTGACTTCCTGCTTGGTCGCATCGCCGACAACCTTGAACACGACTTGGCCGCTCTTATCCGCCACCATCGTACTTTTCTCGGAAACCACCGGCGCCAGCAAAACTTGCATTAAGCGCTCATCCGTCATTTTTGGCGCATTCATCATCATGACAGCCACTCCTCAAACTGCTTTACCGCATTCCGTGTCATGAGTACTTTGGCAAAACTCACCAAGCTCACTGGATCGGCGGACTTCGATTCCATCACCATCACGTGGGGCAAATTCCGGGCGGATAAATATAAATTTTCGTCCAGCGTATCGGTGATAATCAATACGTTGTCCAGTCCCATCCCCTTTATCTTTTGCGCCAGTGCCTTAGTTTTAGGCGAGTCGAGCGTAATCGTTTCTACTACCGAGATGCGCCCTTGGCGAGCCAGCTCGGACAGAATCGAACGCATACCGGCGCGATACATTTTTTTATTCACTTTATGACTGAAGTTCTCTTCCGGCGTACTGGGAAAGATCTTGCCGCCACCGCGCCACAGGGGACTAGACGCCATACCAGCGCGTGCTCGCCCGGTACCTTTCTGACGCCATGGCTTACGCGTGCTCTTGGCCACCGCGGAGCGGTCTTTCTGGGCGCGATTGCCGCCGCGCGCATTCGCCTGGTAAGCAGTTACCACTTGATGCACCAGCGCCTCGTTAAATTCACGGCCGAATAGTGTATCAGATGCGCTTAAGGAAGCGGTTTCCTCGCCTTGTTCGTTAATCAGCTTAAGTTCCATCACGCACCTGCCTTCACACGGGGACGAATAATCACGTCATTGCCCTTGGAACCGGGAATAGCCCCTTTAATCAGCAGCAAATGACGCTCCGCATCGATTCGGATAATTTCCAAATTCTGCGTCGTCGTCTTAGCGGCGCCGTAATGGCCGGCCATTTTTTTCCCGGGAAAAACGCGCCCTGGATCTTGCGCTTGACCAATGGAACCGGGTGCGCGCGTCGTAATCGAGTTGCCATGGCTGGCGCGGTTGGAACTGAAGTTATGGCGTTTGATCACGCCGGAAAATCCCTTACCCTGGGAAGTGCCGGAAACATCCACCTTCTGTCCTATCTGAAAGCGGTCGAGTGTCAGCGTGTCGCCGAGTTTTAGATCACCGATTTCATCGGACGATGCGGTGAATTCCTTCAATGCGCGCCCGGCTTCGACCCCGGCTTTCGCAAAGTGGCTGACCAACGGCTTAGTGACACGATGGGCGCGACGCGTGCCGCAAGTGACCTGAACGGCGGAATAGCCATCGGTCGCAAAGGTTTTGATCTGAGTCACGCGATTATCTGACACGTCCAGCACCGTCACTGGAACGGACGCGCCGTCCTCGGTGAAAACACGGGTCATGCCTATCTTGCGACCAACAAGTCCAAGGCTCATGATTCTTTCCTTAACAAAGGGCCGATTGCGATTGACCGGCAAAATTTATAACTACTGCATTGGCGAGCAATGCCGCCAATGAACTCTTACAACTTGATCTCGACGTCCACGCCCGCTGGCAAATCCAGCTTCATCAGCGCGTCCACGGTTTTATCCGTGGGATCGACAATATCCATTAGCCGCAAATGGGTGCGGATTTCCAGTTGATCCCGCGACGTTTTGTTCACGTGGGGCGAACGGAGAATATCGAATCGCTCGATTCGGGTGGGCAAGGGAACAGGCCCTTTCACCACGGCGCCAGTGCGCTTGGCGGTATCGACGATTTCCAGCGCGGAGCGGTCAATCAGCCGATAGTCAAACGCCTTCAGGCGGATGCGTATCTTTTGGTTTTTCATAATCTAATTTTTTACCCTAAAGCCAGTTATTCGATAACTTTCGCCACCACACCGGCGCCGACGGTGCGGCCGCCTTCGCGGATCGCAAAACGCAGTCCTTCGTCCATCGCTATCGGCGCAATCAGCGATACGCTCACCGTGACGTTGTCTCCCGGCATGACCATTTCCGTTCCCGCCGGCAGTTCGATCGACCCCGTGACGTCCGTGGTGCGAAAGTAGAATTGCGGGCGGTAGCCGTTGAAAAACGGGGTGTGCCGGCCGCCTTCGTCTTTCGATAGCACGTAGATTTCCGCACTGAATTTGGTGTGCGGCGTGATGCTCCCAGGTTTCGCCAGCACTTGGCCGCGCTCGACGTCTTCCCGCTTGATGCCCCGCAGCAGCACGCCAACGTTGTCCCCTGCCTGCCCTTGATCCAGCAGTTTGCGGAACATTTCAACTCCCGTGCAGGTGGTTTTGGTCGTCGCCCGTATGCCGATGATCTCGACTTCTTCGCCAACTTTGACGACGCCGCGCTCGATCCGTCCCGTGACGACTGTGCCGCGACCAGAGATGGAGAAGACGTCTTCCACCGGCATCAGGAAGGCGCCGTCTATCGCCCGCTGTGGTTCAGGTATGTAGCTGTCCAGCGCTTCCGCCAGTTTGTAGATGGACGGCTCGCCTATGTCGCTTTGGTCACCTTCCAGCGCTTTCAGCGCGGAGCCGATGATGACCGGGGTGTCGTCGCCCGGAAAGTCGTATTTGGACAGTAGCTCGCGAATTTCCATTTCTACCAGTTCGAGCAGTTCGGGATCGTCCACCATGTCGGCTTTGTTCATGTAGACGACGATGTACGGTACGCCCACTTGCCGCGCCAGCAGAATGTGCTCCCGCGTTTGCGGCATCGGTCCGTCGGCGGCGGATACCACCAGGATCGCTCCATCCATCTGCGCCGCACCAGTAATCATGTTTTTGACGTAGTCCGCGTGCCCCGGGCAGTCTACGTGCGCATAATGCCGGGCTTCCGTTTCGTATTCCACGTGGGCGGTGTTGATGGTGATCCCCCGCGCGCGCTCTTCCGGCGCCGAGTCGATCGCCGCGTAGTCTTTCGCCTCGCCTCCGTATTTGCGCGACAGTACCATGGTCACCGCCGCCGTTAGCGTCGTCTTCCCATGGTCTACGTGACCAATCGTCCCTACGTTTACGTGCGGCTTCTTACGCTCAAACTTCTCTTTTGCCATAACCGGCTTCCTTCCGCAGATTATTTTCTGTTGATAATCGCGTCCGCGACCTGCTTCGGCGCCTCGGCGTAGTGCTTGAATTCCATCGAATAAGTCGCGCGGCCTTGGGTCGCCGAACGCAGCGCCGTAGAATAACCAAACATCGCGGCAAGCGGCACCTCCGCCATAATCATTTTCCCCGAATGACCGTCTTCCATGCCCTGAATGATGCCGCGACGGGAGCTTAAGTCGCCCATCACGTCCCCCATATATTCTTCCGGGGTCACTACCTCTACCGCCATCATCGGTTCCAGCAATACGGGGTCCGCCTTGCGCATCCCATCCTTGAACGCCATAGAGGCCGCCATCTTAAAGGCGTTTTCATTAGAATCCACATCGTGATAGGAACCGTCAAACAAGGTGACCTTAACGTCCTCCACGGGATAGCCCGCCAGCACGCCATTAGGCAGCGTATCTTCCAGACCCTTTTGCACGGCGGGGATATACTCGCGCGGCACAGCGCCTCCCTTGATGGAATCGACAAACTTGAAGCCATCGCCCACTGCGTTCGGCTCCATTTTGATCCACACATGGCCGTACTGGCCGCGGCCGCCGGATTGTTTGACGAACTTACCCTCGACCTCCACTGCCTTGCGAATCGCTTCACGGTAAGCCACTTGCGGCGCACCCACATTGGCCTCGACGCTAAATTCGCGCTTCATCCGATCGACGATAATCTCCAAGTGCAGTTCGCCCATGCCGGAAATAATCGTCTGACCAGACTCCTCGTCGGTACGCACACGGAAAGAAGGGTCTTCTTGCGCCAGGCGATTGAGGGCGATACCCATCTTTTCCTGATCTGCTTTGGTCTTTGGCTCGACGGCAACGTGAATAACCGGCTCGGGGAATTCCATGCGTTCCAGGGTAATGACTTTGTCCGCGGCGCATAGCGTATCGCCGGTCGTCACTTCTTTCAACCCTACTGCTGCGGCAATATCACCGGCGCGCACTTCCTTGATTTCTTCGCGTTGATTGGCATGCATCTGAAGCAAGCGACCAATCCGTTCCTTCTTTCCCTTGACCGGGTTGTACACGGTATCGCCGGAGGCCACGACGCCGGAATAGACCCGGAAGAAAATCAATTGCCCGACATAGGGATCGGTAGCCACCTTGAACGCCAAGGCGGAAAAAGGTTCATCATCCGATGAATGGCGCTCTGCGGCCTCTCCGTTCTCTAATTCGCCGCGAATCGCCGGCACCTCGAGCGGCGACGGCAACAGATCGACCACTGCATCCAGCATGGCCTGCACGCCTTTGTTCTTAAAGGCGGAACCGCACAGCATCGGGATAACCTCGTTACCGATGGTGCGTATGCGCAACCCTCGCTTGATCTCCTCGACGGATAAATCGCCCTCCTCGAGGTATTTATTCATTAGTTCTTCCGACGCTTCTGCAGCGCTCTCCACCATCTTCTCGCGCCATTCGTTGCAAGCATCGATCATGTCGGCGGGAACATCTTTCAATTCATAGGTCGTTCCCTGCGCACCGTCGTTCCAATAAATCGCTTGCATCCGTACCAAATCGACCACGCCGGCAAAATTTTCCTCGGCGCCGATGGGCAGTTGAATCGGCACGGGATTGGCCTTGAGCCGCGTGCGAATTTGCTCGTAGACGCGCAAAAAATCGGCCCCGGAACGGTCCATTTTGTTAACGAACGCCATGCGTGGCACGCGATATTTATCGGCTTGACGCCAAACCGTTTCGGATTGTGGCTGCACGCCGCCGACTGCGCAAAACACCGCACACGCGCTATCCAGCACCCGCAGCGAACGCTCCACTTCGATAGTAAAATCTACGTGCCCCGGGGTATCGATGATATTGATTCGATGCTCGGGCAAATTATTATCCATCCCCTTCCAAAAACAAGTGGTCGCGGCGGAAGTAATGGTAATTCCACGCTCTTGTTCTTGCGCCATCCAATCCATCACGGCGGCGCCATCGTGCACCTCGCCGATTTTATGCGATACGCCAGTATAAAAAAGTACGCGTTCGGTCGTGGTCGTTTTGCCGGCGTCAATATGCGCCATAATTCCGATATTACGGTAGCGTTCAATAGGTGTTTTGCGTGCCACAATGACAACCTTTATTCACAAATAAACAGCGCGGCCAAAGACCGCACCATCGAGTCAATCTAAAATTCTGTTTAGAAACGGAAGTGAGAGAATGCCTTGTTCGCTTCCGCCATACGATGCACATCGTCGCGCTTTTTCATCGCGCCGCCGCGACCTTCCGCCGCGTCCAGCAGCTCTCCCGCCAGACGATTTCCCATGGACTTTTCGCCCCGCTTATGCGCCGCTTCCCGAAGCCAGCGCATCGCCAATGCGCTGCGGCGTGACGGGCGAACCTCCACCGGTACCTGATAGTTAGCACCGCCCACGCGGCGACTCTTCACCTCAACCACCGGCCGCACGTTACCCAGCGCTTGCGTAAAGACCTCCATCGGATCCTTACCGGTCTTTTTTGAAATCTGATCGAAGGCGCCGTACAATATCCGCTCAGCAACGGCTTTCTTGCCGCTCAGCATAATAACGTTCATGAACTTGGCCAACTCTTGGCTTCCATATTTTGGATCCGGCAGAATAATCCGCTTGGGCACTTCTCTACGTCTTGGCATATGATTCCCTCAAACTCTTCAGCAGGAGACTGCTTTTATTAGGTTAAGCCGCTTTCGGCCGCTTGGCGCCGTACTTAGAGCGCCCTTGCTTGCGGTCTTTAACGCCCGCCGTATCCAGACTGCCACGAACCGTGTGATACCGGACGCCCGGCAAGTCCTTGACCCGGCCGCCGCGAATCAGCACCACCGAGTGCTCCTGTAAGTTATGTCCCTCGCCGCCGATATAACTGCTCACTTCAAAACCATTGGTCAGCCTAACGCGTGCAACCTTACGCAACGCCGAGTTCGGTTTTTTCGGCGTCGTCGTATAAACGCGCGTGCAGACCCCGCGTTTTTGGGGGCTCGCTTCCAACGCAGGCACCTTGCTCTTGGTGCGTTTCGCGGTGCGGGGTTTGCGCACTAACTGGTTAATCGTTGGCATTTTACTTAAGTCCTAAAATTAATAAGGCGGCGCCACGGCAAGGTCGGCCACCAGCAAAAAAGACAGTGGATTTTATTGACATATTTGCCGCATGTCAAGCTTATCCATTAAGCTCCTGGGTTTCCTCGGGGGATTCTTCCTCGATTTCACGCGCTTCGGCCAAATCCACGCCTTCACTTTGCTTGCGCCGGATATTGTGATACGCAAGCCCTGTACCCGCGGGAATCAGACGGCCGACGATGACATTTTCCTTGAGACCGCGCAGTTCATCGCGCTTGCACATAATGGCCGCCTCGGTCAGCACGCGCGTCGTCTCCTGAAAGGAGGCCGCCGAGATGAACGAGTCGGTCGCCAAGGATGCCTTGGTAATGCCAAGCAGCATGTACTCGAACGTCGCCGGCTGCTTGTCTTCTCCCAGAAGGCGCGCATTTTCTTCCAGCACATCGGCGCGCTCCACATGCTCGCCTAGGATAAAGCGGGTATCGCCCGGATCCGCGATAGTCACCCGGCGCAGCATTTGGCGAACAATTACCTCGATATGCTTGTCGTTGATTTTCACCCCTTGCAGTCGGTAGACGTCCTGCACCTCGTCGGTAATGTAGCGCGCTAGCGCTTCGACACCGAGCAACCGAAGGATATCGTGTGGCTCCGCTGGGCCATCGACGATGGCCTCGCCCTTGTTCACGATTTGTCCGTCATGGACGGTCACATGCTTATCCTTGGGAATGAGATATTCGTGGGAAACCCCATCCATATCGGTAATGACCAGCCGCTGCTTGCCCTTGGTGTCCTTGCCAAAAGAGACGGTTCCCGTCACCTCGGCGAGTAACCCGGCATCCTTCGGCGAACGCGCTTCGAACAATTCCGCTACTCGCGGCAAACCGCCGGTAATATCGCGCGTCTTCGAGGTTTCCTGGGGAATCCGCGCCAATACGTCGCCTACGCTGGCCTGCTGACCATCCTTGACGGTAATGATTGACCCCACTTGGAAGGTGATGTTCACCGGTTGGTCACTCCCCACCAGTTTTGCTTCCTCACCGTTTTCGTCGAGGAACTTCACTTGCGGACGCAAGCCCTTTGTCTGGACCGCGCCACGGTGTTTGGGATCGATAACAACCAAGGTGGACAAACCGGTCACCTCGTCAATTTGACTGGCGACGGTGACCCCTTCCTCGACATTCTCGAAGCGTATCTTGCCGCCATACTCGGTAATCATCGGCCGGGTATGGGGATCCCACATCGCGATGACTTGGCCCGCCTTAATGACTGCACCCTCGGCCGCCATTAACGTCGCGCCGTAAGGCACTTTATGGCGCTCGCGCTCGCGGCCGCTATCGTCCTGAATAATGACTTCGCCACTCCGAGAAATCGCCACCTGCTCGCCCTTAGCGTTGGTGATATAACGCATCACCGCGCTAAAACGCGCAATACCATTGGATTTGGTTTCAATCTGACTGGTCACTGCCGCCCGCGACGCCGCACCGCCGATATGGAATGTCCGCATGGTAAGCTGAGTTCCCGGCTCGCCAATGGATTGGGCCGCAATCACGCCAACCGCCTCGCCCACGTTCACCAATTGCCCCAGCCCCAAATCGCGCCCATAACACTTAGCGCACAAGCCATAGCGCGTTTCGCAGGTTAGCGCGGTACGTACCTTGACCTCATCGATGCCGAGCAACTCGATCTGTTCCACCGCATCCTCATCCAACAGGGTGCCGGCTTCGTACACGGTTTCCTGGGTTTCCAGATGGATGATGTCCACCGCCGCCACTCGGCCGAGAATACGATCACGTAACGGCTCGATAATTTCGCCCCCCTCAACCAATGCCTTCACCGCCACGCCGTCGGACGTCCCACAATCTCCTTGGATCACCACCAAGTCTTGGGTGACATCCACCAAACGACGTGTTAAATAACCGGAGTTCGCCGTCTTCAACGCGGTATCGGCCAACCCTTTGCGCGCGCCGTGGGTCGAGATGAAGTATTGCAACACGTTCAGCCCCTCGCGGAAATTCGCGGTAATCGGGGTTTCGATAATAGAACCGTCAGGCTTTGCCATCAGGCCGCGCATGCCGGCTAACTGGCGAATCTGCGCCGCGGAGCCTCGGGCGCCGGAGTCTGCCATCATGTAAATGGAGTTGAACGACTCCTGCTTGGCTTGCTGGCCTTCGCGGTCAACCACTTGCTCGCTACCCAACTGCTCCATCATTGCCTTAGCCACCACGTCGCCACAACGGCCCCAGATATCGACTACCTTGTTATAGCGCTCGCCCTGGGTGACCAAGCCGGAAGCGTACTGGGTTTCGATCTCCTTCACTTCTTTCTCGGCGGCGTCGATCAGCACTTCTTTCTGCGTCGGCACGAGCATGTCGTCGACACAGATGGAAATACCCGCGCGCGCGGCAAAGGCAAAACCGGTATACATCAGTTTATCGGCCAGAATCACCGTCTCGCGAATGCCAACCCGGCGAAAGCTGGCATTAATGAGTTTCGATATTTCTTTTTTCTTGAGTGGCTTATCAATCAGCGAATAGGGCATGCCCGGCGGTAGCAACCGCGACAGCAACGCTCGTCCCACGGTCGTTTGGTAACGCGTTAATTTAGCGCGCTTCTCGCCGTCCGTGGAGGACTCGTATTCCTTGATCCGCACCGCTACCTTAGCGTGCAGATCGACTTGCCCGCTTTCATAGGCGCGCTCGACCTCGACCACATCAGCCAACAGCATGCCTTCGCCGCGCGCGTTAATTTTCTCGCGCGTCATATAATAAAGTCCCAGCACGATATCCTGGGACGGCACGATAATCGGTTCGCCATTGGCAGGAGACAGGACGTTATTGGAGGACAACATCATGGTGCGCGCCTCCATCTGGGCTTCCAGCGACAGCGGCACATGGACGGCCATTTGGTCGCCGTCGAAGTCGGCATTGAACGCCGCACACACCAGAGGGTGCAGTTGAATCGCCTTACCTTCGATCAGCACGGGTTCAAAGGCTTGGATGCCCAAACGGTGCAAGGTCGGCGCCCGGTTGAGCATTACCGGATGCTCGCGAATCACGTCTTCCAGAATATCCCACACCACCGGTTCTTCCATTTCCACCATGCGCTTAGAGGCTTTGATGGTCGTCGCCAACCCCATGACTTCGAGCTTATGGAAGATGAATGGCTTGAACAACTCCAGCGCCATTTTCTTAGGCAATCCGCACTGATGCAATTTCAACTGCGGGCCAACCACGATAACCGAACGCCCCGAATAGTCCACCCGCTTACCCAGTAGGTTCTGGCGGAAACGACCGCCCTTGCCCTTAATCATGTCCGCCAGAGATTTCAGCGGCCGGCGATTGGCGCCGGTCATGGCCTTGCCGCGGCGGCCATTGTCCAACAGCGAATCCACCGCCTCCTGAAGCATCCGCTTTTCGTTGCGCACGATGATCTCGGGCGCTTTGAGTTCGAGTAGACGCTTCAAGCGGTTATTGCGATTAATCACCCGGCGATATAGATCGTTCAAATCGCTGGTGGCGAAACGGCCGCCATCCAGCGGCACCAGCGGGCGCAGCTCGGGCGGCAGCACTGGCAGCACTTCGAGAATCATCCAATCCGGCTTAATGCCGGATTTTTGGAACGATTCGAGTACCTTCAGGCGTTTGGCCAGCTTCTTGATCTTGGTCTCCGACGTCGTGTCCTTCAGTTCCTGCCGCAGCTTGTCCACCTCGGCATCGATATCGATGGTGCGCAGTAAATCGCGAATGCCTTCCGCGCCCATGGCGGCCTTAAATTCATCGCCATATTCTTCCACCCGCGACAGATAATCGTCTTCGGTCAATAACTGGCAGCGGTTGAGAGGGGTCATGCCGGGATCGACGACGACATACGCTTCGAAATAGAGCACCCGCTCAATATCGCGCAGCGCCATGTCGAGCACCATGCCAAGGCGGGAAGGCAACGACTTGAGAAACCAGATATGCGCAACCGGGCTGGCGAGCTCGATATGCCCCATGCGCTCGCGCCGCACTTTGGACAAAGTGACCTCGACACCACACTTCTCGCAGATCACGCCACGATGCTTGAGCCGCTTATATTTGCCGCACAGACACTCATAGTCCTTAATCGGGCCGAAGAGCTTGGCGCAAAATAAGCCGTCGCGCTCTGGTTTGAATGTCCGATAGTTGATCGTTTCGGGTTTTTTTACCTCGCCATAGGACCAAGAGCGGATTTTTTCCGGCGATGCCAGGGCAATTTTAATGGCATCGAATTGCTCGTCCTGGGTAACTTGCTTGAATAAATCGAGCAGTGCTTTCATGTGCGACTCCTAAGAGTGTGATTCGGCGGGCGCGCCGCGCCCGCCTTTTTAATAACGCTCTAAATCGATGTCGATGGCTAGCGAGCGAATTTCCTTCACCAGCACATTAAACGACTCCGGCATGCCGGCATCGATTTTGTGCTCGCCTTTAACAATCGATTCGTACACCTTAGTGCGTCCGTTTACGTCGTCGGACTTCACGGTCAACATTTCCTGCAAGGTATAAGCGGCGCCGTAGGCCTCCAGCGCCCACACTTCCATCTCACCGAAACGCTGGCCGCCGAACTGCGCCTTACCACCCAGCGGCTGCTGCGTCACCAGGCTATAAGGGCCGGTAGAGCGAGCATGCATCTTATCGTCGACCAAGTGGTGCAACTTCAGCACATGCATATAACCGACGGTGACCGAACGTTCGAAGAAATCGCCGGTCCGCCCATCGCGCAAAGCGACTTGGCCACTGCGCGGCAGCCCCGCCAATTCGAGCATATCTTTGATCTCTCCTTCCGAGGCGCCATCGAACACGGGAGAAGCGAAAGGAACACCGCTTCTGAGATTGCGCGCCAAGTCCAGCACTTCCTCGTCAGCCAGGCTGTCGATAGCCTCTACCTTACCGCTGGCGTTATACGTCTTGTCGAGGAACGCACGAATTTCCTTGACTTGCTTCTTGCCTTCGACGACCAGCATCTCGCTGATTTTGGCGCCCAGCCCCTTAGCCGCCCATCCTAAATGGGTTTCCAGGATTTGCCCGACATTCATCCGCGACGGCACCCCGAGTGGATTCAGCACGATATCCATAGACGTCCCGTCTTCCATGAAGGGCATATCCTCCACTGGGACAATTTTGGAAATCACGCCTTTATTCCCATGGCGGCCCGCCATCTTATCGCCGGGCTGCAAGCGCCGCTTCACCGCGACGTAAACCTTAACCATCTTCAACACGCCCGGTGGTAATTCGTCGCCACTGGTCAGCTTCTTCCGTTTTTCCTCGAAACTCGCGTCGAATTCTTCACGCTTGAGGGCAAGACTTTCTTTCAATTGCTCCAGCTGTAAGCTGGCGTCTTCTTCCGCCAGGCGGATATCGAACCAATGAAAACGATCTAAGCTATCCAAGTAATCCTCGGAAACGACAGCGCCCTTCGCCAACCGCCTGGGGCCGCCGTTCGCTTTCTTGCCCAGCAGCAGCCGCCTGATACGGCCAAAGGTATCGTCCTCGACAATACGCATCTGATCGGCGAGATCTTTCTTGTACGCTTGGAGCTCATCATCGATGATCTGTACCGCCCGCTTATCGCGCTGAATCCCTTCGCGGGTGAAAACCGATACATCGATGACGGTACCCGACATACCGCTCGGCATGCGCAAACCGGTATCCTTCACGTCGGAGGCTTTTTCGCCGAAGATCGCGCGCAGCAGTTTTTCTTCCGGCGTCAGCTGCGTTTCGCCCTTCGGCGTCACTTTGCCCACCAAGACGTCACCGGCCTCGACCTCGGCGCCGATATAAACGATACCGGCCTCATCCAGCCGCGACAGCATCCGCTCGCTCAAATTCGGAATGTCGCGAGTGATTTCCTCCGAACCCAGCTTGGTATCGCGCGTTACTATCGTCAATTCCTCAATATGAATAGACGTATAACGATCGTCCGCCACCACCCGCTCGGAAATCAGGATCGAATCCTCGAAGTTGTAACCGTTCCACGGCATAAACGCCACGAACATATTTTGTCCCAACGCCAGCTCGCCCATATCGGTGGAAGCACCATCCGCGATGGCGTCGCCACGCGCGATAACATCGCCCACCTTAACCAGCGGCCGCTGGTTAATATTGGTATTCTGGTTGGAACGGGTGTATTTGATGAGGTTATAAATATCCACGCCAATGGAACTGGCTTGGGCCTCCTCGTCATGCACCCGTACCACGATCCGGCCGGCATCGACGTAATCTACCGATCCACCGCGCTTAGCCAACACCACGGTGCCGGAATCGACCGCGGCGATCCGCTCGACCCCGGTGCCGACCACCGGCTTCTCGGCGCGCAAGCATGGCACCGCTTGACGCTGCATGTTGGAACCCATCAACGCACGGTTGGCGTCGTCATGTTCCAAAAATGGAATCAGTGATGCGGCGACCGACACGATCTGCGACGGCGCCACATCCATGTACTGCACCTGATCGGGAATCGACATCTCGAATTCATTATGCCGGCGACAGGACACCAGGTCGCTGGTAAAGCGGCCTTTCTCGTCCAATTCGGCGTTCGCCTGGGCAATGACATAGCGCCCTTCCTCGATGGCCGACAGGTATTCGATCTCGTCAGTCACCTTGCCATCCACTACCTTACGGTAGGGCGTTTCCAGGAAACCGTATTGATTGGTGCGCGCATAGAGCGCCAACGAGTTGATTAGACCGATATTCGGGCCTTCCGGCGTCTCAATCGGACAGACTCGGCCATAGTGGGTGGGATGTACATCGCGCACCTCGAATCCCGCGCGTTCCCGCGTCAACCCGCCGGGGCCTAGCGCCGAAACCCGGCGCTTGTGAGTAATCTCGGACAGCGGGTTAGTTTGATCCATGAATTGCGACAACTGACTGGAACCGAAAAATTCCTTGATCGCACCGGATACCGGCTTGGCGTTAATCATGTCATGGGGCATCAGATTCTCGGATTCCGCCTGCGATAGCCGTTCCTTGACCGCCCGCTCAACCCGAACCAGACCGGAACGGAATTGATTTTCCGCCAGTTCGCCCACCGAACGCACGCGGCGATTGCCTAGATGATCGATGTCGTCGATTTCCCCACGGCCATTACGCAACTCCACCAGAATCTTGATGACCGCGGTAATGTCATCGTTAGACAACGTACCCGTGCCGCTCACTTCGTCGCACCCGATGCGGCGGTTGAATTTCATGCGCCCAACCGCCGACAAATCGTAACGATCCTCACTAAAGAATAGCCCGTTAAACAACGCCAGCACCGCCTCCTCGGTGGGTGGTTCGCCGGGACGCATCATCCGGTAAATCGCCACTTGAGCCGCATACTGGTCTGCCGTTTCGTCGATGCGCAATGTTTGAGAGATATAGGCGCCCTGATCCAGATCGTTCGTATAAATAGTATGAATCTTGAGCGCCTTGACGGCCCGCATCTTATCGAGCAACGATTCGGCAATCTCGTCGTTCACCTGACCGAGCACTTCTCCGGTCTCCTTATCCACCACGGTGTGCGCCAATACCCGTCCGAGCAAGAATTCATCCGGCACGGTAATCTTGCTCAGGCCCGCTTTTTCCATCTCGCGAATATGTTTGACGGTGATGCGCTTGTCGGCCGGCACGATGACGTTGCCTTCCTTGTCCAAAATATCGAAACGCACGATTTCGCCACGCAAGCGCTCGGGAACCATCTCATATTGAATGCCTTTCTTGGCAATATGAAAGGTATCGGTGGAGAAGAAAGTAGCCAGTATCTGCTCGGGTAGGTAACCTAGCGCTTTGAGCAGCACCGACACGGGCATCTTGCGGCGACGGTCGATACGGAAATAGAGGTAATCCTTGGGATCAAACTCGAAATCCAGCCACGAACCGCGATAGGGGATAATCCGAGCGGAAAACAATAACTTTCCGGAGGAATGGGTCTTGCCGCGGTCGTGCTCGAAGAATACGCCGGGAGAACGGTGAAGCTGAGAGACGATCACGCGCTCGGTACCATTAATAACGAACGAACCGGTATCGGTCATCAACGGGATTTCTCCCATGTACACTTCCTGCTCCTTCACCTCCTTCACCGTCGGTTTGGACGCTTCTTTGTCCATGATCGTTAAGCGCACCTTAGCGCGTAACGGTGCGGCGAACGTCAGGCCGCGCTGTTGACATTCCTTGACGTTGAACGGCGGCTCGCCCAGCTGATAACCGACAAAATCCAATCGCGCGTTGCCGGAGTGGCTGGCAATTGGAAAAACCGAATGAAACGCGGCCTGCAGCCCTTCATTTTTGCGTTGCCCTGGAGGGACGTTTTCCTGTAAAAAGGAAGCGAAGGACTCGATCTGAGTCGCCAACATATAGGGGACGGGCAAAACGCTCTCGCGTTTGGCAAAGCTTTTACGGATACGTTTTCTCTCGGTGAAAGAATAACTCATAACATCTCCATGGAGTTGGCCGGGCGGCAGAGCGCAAAAGACAGAAAACGGAAGAAACCGCTGCTACCCCTGTCCCGGTTCGCTGCGATCAAACCGGGGGGGCAAGGCCGCACGCTTGACTTCAGATTTCTGTCTTATGCCTTCTGACATAGAGCCGATGGCCGGCGAGCTTGCGCCGACCATCGAACCCTATTGCGATTACTTGATTTCGCAACTGCCGCCGGCTTCGGTTACCTGCTTCTGAATCGCCTCGGCATCGGCCTTGGAAACTGCTTCTTTAATCGCCTTAGGCGCACCGTCCACCAATTCCTTGGCTTCCTTCAGACCCAAGCCAGTGATCGTGCGGACCACTTTAATGACGTTCACTTTGTTGTCGCCAATCGCGGTTAGAACAACGTCAAATTCGGTCTTTTCTTCAGCGGCTTCACCGCCTCCGGCCGCTGCAGGTGCGGCTGCCGCAACTGCAGCGGCGGCGGAAACACCGAACTTCTCTTCCATTTCCTTAATCAGCTCGGACAACTCGAGCACGGTCATATTCGCAATTGCATCTAGCATTTCAGCTTTGGCTACAGCCATCGTTCTCTCCTAATTAAATAACTTGATAAAGCAACCGGACACTGCGGCGAGCCAAGCCGGATCGCCGTATTTTCCCAATCGCATTACGCCGCTTGCTTCTGGTCGCGAACCGCCGCCAGGGCGCGTACAAATCCGCTGGGGATTTCGTTCAGGGTGCGCGCAAACTGCGCAACCGGCGCTTGCATCGTACCCAGCAGCTTGGCCAACAACTCCTCGCGGCTCGGCAAGGACGCCAGTTGATTAACCCCTTCGGCGGTCAACACGACGTTTGCCATCGCGCCTGCCTTGACAACCAGCTTGTCGTTGCTTTTGGCAAAGTCATGAAGCACTTTTGCCGCCGATACGGGATCATTGGAAATCCCATAAAGCAACGGACCGACCAGTTGATTCGCCAAGCCGGCAAATGGGGTATCCGCAACAATGCGGCGTGCCAGCGTGTTTTTAAGAACACGCAAGTAAACGCCGGAATCACGCGCCTTAGCACGCAATTCAGTAACGGAACCCACTGGTAGGCCGCGGTACTCTGCGATCACAATCGACTGAGCCGCCGCAACCTGCTTGCCGACTTCGGCAACCAGCGCCTTCTTTTCTTCAAGATTAAGACTCAAGGCCTTTCCTCCTTACGTTTACCCGGCCCATTTCTCGACAACACAACATCTGCCCGTCAAAATAGTGAACCGATCTACGGCGACCGTTGAATCAGGAGAGAACTAGTTTTGGCTTACCGCTCCTCGCCGGAAATTATGCGGCAAGAAACACTGATAAACGGCGGCCCCACGCCAAAACCGCGACGGGAGCAACCCTTCAACAACCGTTTAAACTAATATCCTTCTTCTGGGTACGCCATCTGCGTAGGCGTTCCGGCAACAAACACCGGATTGATTAAACCGGTCCCAACGCGTCTCTATACTATCCAGATTCCCGTCATCGACCCGGTACCTACGGTCTTTGACAACCTGCCGGAAAATTCCGGCAGCCCAAAGCACTAACACACTGAACCAATCCACCGCAGCCCATTGCTTAGGCAAGCGTGGATTGATCCACTCGCACCCCCACGCCCATGGTGCTGGAAATGGAGAGCTTCTTCAAATAAACACCCTTAGCGGCTGCGGGTTTCGCTTTATTCACCGCCTCGACCACCGCCTTCAAGTTCTCCGTCAACGCCGCGATGTCGAACGACGCGCGGCCAATAGAACCATGGACGATGCCACCTTTATCAATACGGAACTGCATCTGCCCCGCCTTGGCGTTCTTCACGGCGGTTACCACGTCAGGCGTCACCGTCCCCACCTTAGGGTTTGGCATCAAACCGCGAGGGCCTAGTATCTGGCCTAATTGGCCAACAACCCGCATTGCATCCGGGGCAGCGATCACGATGTCGAAATCCAGCCGACCACCCTTAATTTCAGCGGCAAATTCTTCAAACCCGACAATATCCGCGCCGGCTTCCTGCGCGGCATTAGCCGCATCGCCTTGCGCGAAAACCGCGACACGCACCGATTTGCCGGTACCGCGCGGCAACACCACCGACCCGCGAACCATTTGGTCTGATTTACGCGGATCAACCCCTAGCCCGATGGAAATATCCACCGACTCGTCGAACTTAGCGGTAGCAGACACCTTCACCAGCGATAACGCCTCATCCACCGGATACAGCTTGGCGCCGTCGATAGCTGCGTTAATCGCCTTAATCCGTTTGGAAATCCGTGCCATTACAGACCCTCCACTTCAATCCCCATGCTGCGCGCGCTGCCTGCGACGGTGCGCACCGCTGCTTCCATATCGGCGGCCGTCAAATCGGGCATCTTTGTCTTGGCAATTTCCTCGGCCTGCGCCCGGGTCAGCTTCCCGATTTTATCGGTATGCGGACGCGCGCTACCCTTGCTAACGCCAACCGCCTTCTTAATCAAGATCGAGGCGGGCGGCGTCTTCATCACGAAGGTGAAGCTCTTGTCGGCGTAGGCGGTAATCACCACCGGAATCGGCAGGCCGGGCTCCAGGCTCTGCGTCGCCGCGTTGAACGCCTTGCAGAACTCCATGATATTCAAGCCGCGCTGACCCAAGGCCGGGCCAACTGGAGGGCTGGGATTCGCTTTCCCGGCGGGAATTTGCAGCTTAATATAGCCGACAATTTTCTTCGCCACTGGTCATACTCCTTTTTTATCGGGTACCAACGCCCCCACGCCGCTGACTCAGCGGCGGGATAGGCTCCCCGGTTTCTCTTCGCACGCTAAAAGCGCGCATGCGCGTAGACTAGGCCTTCTCGACCTGCCCAAAATCCAATTCGACCGGCGTCGACCGGCCGAAAATCAGCACCGACACCCGCAGCTTGTTCTTGTCGTAATTCACGTCTTCCACGGTACCGTTAAAATCCGTAAAGGGGCCATCGGTAACCCGCACCATCTCGCCCACCTCGAAAGAAACTTTGTGGCGCGGCTTTTCTACCCCTTCCTGCACTTGATGCAGAATATTTTCCACTTCCTTATCGCTGATCGGTGTCGGCTTCATTGCCGTGCCGCCGACAAATCCGGTCACCTTGGCGGTGTTCTTGACAAGGTGCCAGCTCTCGTCGGTCATTTCCATTTGCACCAGCACATAACCGGGGAAAAACTTGCGCTCGCTGATACTTTTCTGACCGCTCTTGATTTCAACGACCTCTTCCACCGGCACCAGGATTTCACCAAACAAGTCCTGCATTTCCGCCCGGTCGATCCGCTCCAGCAACGTGCGCCTTACGCTTTTTTCAAACCCTGAATAGGCATGCACCACGTACCAACGCTTTGCCATTACCCCCCCCAGCCCATCAGATGCTTCACCGCCCATCCCAGCATCGCGTCAACCAGCCACATAAAGACCGCCATCAGAATAACCAAGAGGATTACAATCCCCGTGGTCTGCACCGTCTCCTTGCGTGTTGGCCAGACTACCTTCTTCGTCTCGGCGACCGCCTCCCGGCTGAAACCGATAAAATGCTGGCCCGGCCCGGTAAAACTCGTCACCGCGAATGCCAGAATAAAACCCGCCATCACCATGATGACCCGCAATGCTAGCGCCTGATCTGCAAAAAAATAAAAGCCGGCCACCCCGGCAACCGCCAGCAGCAAGGCCAGACCCAACTTCACCTTATCTATCGTGGAAATCATCAAATCACCGGAGCAAGGCGCCTAAAACTTACTTGCTCTTAGCTCGCCCTATATTTAGCCTGCTTACCAATTCCAGCCTTCTCTGCCACAAACCTCGAACACTCCGCTGCATTCACGCGGATGCTCGGGGCGAATCTGGCAGGCCAGGAGGGCATCGAACCCCCAACCTTCGGTTTTGGAGACCGACGCTCTGCCAATTGAGCTACTGGCCTATATAAAAAGGAGGAACTAAAGAGGGAAGAAAATCGCGTCTTCCCCGCCAGAGCGCTTTATTCGATAACTTTCGCCACCACACCGGCGCCGACGGTGCGGCCGCCTTCGCGGATCGCAAAACGCAGTCCTTCGTCCATCGCGATCGGCGCGATCAGCGATACGCTCACCGTGACGTTGTCTCCCGGCATGACCATTTCCGTGCCCGCCGGCAGTTCGATCGATCCCGTGACGTCCGTGGTGCGAAAGTAGAATTGCGGGCGGTAGCCGTTGAAAAACGGGGTGTGCCGGCCGCCTTCGTCTTTCGATAGCACGTAGATTTCCGCACTGAATTTGGTGTGCGGCGTGATGCTCCCAGGTTTCGCCAGCACTTGGCCGCGCTCGACGTCTTCCCGCTTGATGCCCCGCAGCAGCACGCCAACGTTGTCCCCTGCCTGCCCTTGATCCAGCAGTTTGCGGAACATTTCAACTCCCGTGCAGGTGGTTTTGGTCGTCGCCCGTATGCCGATGATCTCGACTTCTTCGCCAACTTTGACGACGCCGCGCTCGATCCGTCCCGTGACGACTGTGCCGCGACCAGAGATGGAGAAGACGTCTTCCACCGGCATCAGGAAGGCGCCGTCTATCGCCCGCTGTGGTTCAGGTATGTAGCTGTCCAGCGCTTCCGCCAGTTTGTAGATGGACGGCTCGCCTATGTCGCTTTGGTCACCTTCCAGCGCTTTCAGCGCGGAGCCGATGATGACCGGGGTGTCGTCGCCCGGAAAGTCGTATTTGGACAGTAGCTCGCGAATTTCCATTTCTACCAGTTCGAGCAGTTCGGGATCGTCCACCATGTCGGCTTTGTTCATGTAGACGACGATGTACGGTACGCCCACTTGCCGCGCCAGCAGAATGTGCTCCCGCGTTTGCGGCATCGGTCCGTCGGCGGCGGATACCACCAGGATCGCTCCATCCATCTGCGCCGCACCAGTAATCATGTTTTTGACGTAGTCCGCGTGCCCCGGGCAGTCTACGTGCGCATAATGCCGGGCTTCCGTTTCGTATTCCACGTGGGCGGTGTTGATGGTGATCCCCCGCGCGCGCTCTTCCGGCGCCGAGTCGATCGCCGCGTAGTCTTTCGCCTCGCCTCCGTATTTGCGCGACAGTACCATGGTCACCGCCGCCGTTAGCGTCGTCTTCCCATGGTCTACGTGACCAATCGTCCCTACGTTTACGTGCGGCTTCTTACGCTCAAACTTCTCTTTTGCCATGATACGTTCCCTTAGTTGCGTTTATCCCAGAGCCAAAAACCATGGAGCCTATGACCAGGATTGAACTGGTGACCTCTCCCTTACCAAGGGAGTGCTCTACCACTGAGCTACATAGGCGCATTATCCCTAAATCCCGTACACCATCTACTGGAGCGGGTGAAGGGAATCGAACCCTCGTCATAAGCTTGGAAGGCTTCTGCTCTACCATTGAGCTACACCCGCGTCTGGATTCCCTAAAGATCGGCGGCGCGCCCGCTTGCCGTCTTCACATCCTTAAACCTTGGTGGAGGGGGAAGGATTCGAACCTTCGAAGGCTGAGCCGGCAGATTTACAGTCTGCTCCCTTTGACCGCTCGGGAACCCCTCCATAAATAAACCGCGAATTATGGAGAGTTTTTCACTCAGTGTCAATTGCCGCACAGATTCTTGTCTGTCCGCCCGTTTCCCGCCCGCGCGATCACTCCAGCCCATTGGCCAGGAGATGCTCGGCAATTTGCACGCTATTGAGCGCCGCGCCTTTGCGTAGATTATCCATCACCGCCCACAAACTCAGGCCAGTGGCGCAAGAAACATCCTCGCGCAGCCGTCCGACGCATACCGAATCCTGGCCAACCGCGTCCAACAGCGTGGGCACACCTGCCCGCGCGTCCATCATCGCGACGCCCGGCGCCTTGGCAAGCAACACGCCCGCCTCGGCAGCAGTTATTTTGCGCCGGGTTTCAAGATGCACCGCTATCGCCTGGCCATAAAACAACGGCATCCAGGCCGCCGTCACATTCAGGGCCAGCGCATCGTCGTCCAGCACGCGCCGGGTTTCATGCATCAATGCCGTTTCCTCGTGGGTATAGCCGTCGTCCTGAAGCGCACCCACCTGCGGAATCAGGTTAAACGCAATCCGCTGGGGATAGACCCGCGATTCTATCGCCCGCTGGGTGAACAGCGCCCGGGTTTGCTCCGCCAATTCATCGACCGCCGCCTGACCCGCGCCGGAAACCGGCTGATAAACGACGGCATGGACGCGGCGGATACCCACGGCGTCATGAATCGGCTTCAGCACCAATGACAGCTGGATAGCGGCGCAACTCGGCCCGGCCAGCAAGCGCCGCTTGCCAATATCCATCATCGCATGGGGGTTCACTTCCGGCACCACGAGCGGGATCTCTCGATCTTCACGAAAGCCGCCGGCGCCGCCGATCACCATACAGCCCGCCGCTGCGGCCATCGACGCGTAAGTCGTGGCGGCTTGATCGTCCGCCACGAAAAAGGCAAGTTGCACCTGACGCCAATCGAAGACGGCCGCATCGAGAACGGCTGGCGTATCTTTGCCAAACGCTATCGCTTCGCCAACCTCGCCCCCTGTCCCCAAGGGGTAGAGCCGGCGCACCGGGAAACCGCGCCGAGCGAGAATATCGAGCACGACCTCGCCGGCGGCTCCGGCAGCCCCCAACACCGCTACATCGACACGCTGGCCCTGTTTCATGGGCGCCCCATCACGCTTCCAACAAAATGCCGAGCATGCGGCGCAGCGGTTCGGCCGCCCCCCAGAGCAACTGATCGCCGACGGTAAAGGCGGAGAGGTATTCGCCGCCCATGGACAACTTACGCAGCCGCCCCACGGGAACGTTCAACGTCCCAGTGACCGTGGCGGGTGTCAGTTCGCGCAGACTCGTCTCACGGTCGTTGGGCGTCACGCGCACCCAGTCGTTGGCTTCCGCCAGTACCTGCGCGATTTCGCTCAACGGCACATCACGGGTCAATTTGATCGTCAGCGCCTGACTATGGCAGCGCATCGCGCCGATCCGCACGCAAATCCCGTCGATGGGAATCGGATTGCCGCCACACCCTAGTATTTTGTTGGTTTCCGCCTGCGCTTTCCATTCTTCCCGGCTTTGGCCGTTTTCCAGCGCCTTATCGATCCAAGGAATCAGGCTGCCGGCGAGCGGCACGCCAAAATGAGCGCGAGGATAAGCCTCGCTGCGGATATGGTCGGCCACGGTGCGATCGATGTCGAGAATGGCGCTGGCCGGGTCGTCCAATAACGGCTTCGCCGCGTCGCGGATACTGCCCATCTGCGCGAGCAACTCGCGCATATTCTGTGCCCCTGCGCCGGAAGCCGCCTGGTAAGTCATGGGAGAAATCCATTCGACCCACTGGTGCTTGAAGAGGCCGCCCAACGCCATCAACATCAGGCTGACAGTGCAATTGCCGCCAATATAGTTTTTCACGCCCTTGGCCAGCGCGTCCTGAATCACGTCGCGGTTGACCGGATCCAGGACAATCACGCTATCCGCCGCCATGCGCAGCGTGGAAGCGGCGTCGATCCAGTAACCCCGCCATCCGGCAGCGCGCAATTTGGGGAAAATTTCCGAAGTGTAGTCGCCGCCCTGACACGAGATAATCGCGTCCATCGCCGCCAGCGCGTCCACATCGCGCGCGTCTTGTAGAGGCGGCGTGTCCTTACCGATGGCGGGCGCCCGGCCACCCGCCTGGGAGGTACTAAAAAAGACCGGATCGATCCGGTCGAAATCCCGCTCATCGCGCATCCGCTGCATCAGCACGGAACCTACCATGCCGCGCCACCCGATCAAACCTACACGCATCATTGCCTTAATCCTCAAAAATTATGCATTCCATTCCGCGCAATAGCGACGGCTGTCGGCGTCCTTAAAGCGCCGCCACCACGGCGTCGCCCATTTCCTCGGTGCTCACCCGGCGCGTTCCCGCCACGTGGATGTCGGCGGTACGCAATCCCTGCGCCAGCACTTTTTTCACCGCGCGCTCGATGCGGTTCGCCGTCTCTTCCTGGTTGAACGTATGACGCATCATCATCGCCACCGACAGGATCGTCGCCAGTGGGTTCGCTACGTTCTTACCCGCGATGTCCGGCGCCGAACCATGGATCGGCTCGTACAGCCCTTTGTTGCCGTCGTCCAGGGAGGCCGATGGCAACATGCCGATGGAGCCCGTTAGCATCGACGCTTCGTCCGACAAAATATCGCCGAAGATGTTACCGGTGACGATAACGTCGAATTGCTTGGGATCGCGCACCAACTGCATCGCGGCATTGTCCACGTACATATGGGACAATGTCACTTGCGGATAGTCCCGAGCCATCTCGATGACCACCTCGCGCCACAATTCGCTGGTTTCCAGGACATTGGCCTTTTCCACCGAACACAAGCGCTTGTCCCGTTTCATGGCGATATCAAAGGCAACCCGGGCAACGCGCCGAATTTCCGACTCGGCGTAAACCATGGTATTAAATCCTTCGCGCTCGCCCTGGTCGTTCGTGCGAAGGCCGCGCGGCTGACCGAAGTAAATGTCGCCGGTGAGCTCGCGCACGATCATGATATCCAGCCCCGCCACCACCTCCGGCTTGAGCGTGGAGGCATCCGCCAACTCGGCGTACAGCAGGGCGGGGCGTAGGTTGGCGAACAACCCCAGCGCCTTGCGGATGCGCAACAATCCTTGCTCCGGCCGCTGGGGCCGCGGCAACGCATCGTACTGGACACCGCCTACCGCGCCCAGCAACACCGCGTCCGCTTGCCGCGCCAGCTCGAGCGTGGCCTCGGGCAGCGGATCGCCCGCCGCGTCATAACCCGCGCCGCCGATCGGCGCTTCCTCCCATTCGACGGCCTGGCCTTCCGCCGCCAGCGCCCGCAGTATTTTTACCGCTTGGGCGACAATTTCCGGGCCGATGCCGTCACCCGGCAACACTGCAATTTTCATGGGATTTCCTTCCAAAACGATGCTTCAGGCAAACAACCAGGGTTCTTCCCGCCGCCGACGTACTTCGTAGGCCTTGATCTCGTCCACGTGACGCAGCGTCAATCCGATGTCGTCCAGGCCGTTCAACAAGCAGTCCTTGCGGAAAGCATCGACCGCGAACGGAATCGATTCGCCGCCTGGTGTTACAACGGTTTGCCGCGCAAGATCCACGGTCAGCGCGTAACCCTCGTGCGCGTCCGCTTCGCGGAACAAGCGATCCACGGTCGTCGCATCCAGCACGATAGGCACCATGCCGTTTTTGAAGCAGTTATTGTAAAAAATGTCGGCGAAACTCGGCGCGATAATCGCCCGAAAGCCATAATCCAGCAACGCCCATGGCGCGTGCTCGCGGGAAGAACCGCAACCAAAGTTTTCCCGCGCCAGCAGAACTTCCGCCCCCCGGTAGCGCGGCTGGTTAAGAATAAAATCCGGGTTTTGCGGCCGCTGACTCTGATCCATCCCTGGCTCGCCGTGATCCAGATAGCGCCATTCGTCGAACAAGTTAGGGCCAAAACCGCTGCGGTGAATGGATTTCAGGAATTGCTTGGGAATAATCGCATCGGTATCCACGTTGGCGCGATCGAGCGGCGCGACGATCCCCTCCAAACGGGTGAATTTTTCCATTACTTCGCCGCCCTTTCGATAGCCTCGCCGCCTTTTTTCAAGTCCTTGCCGAGACCATGCACGGTATTACAACCGACCAAGGTTACGACGCCAGCCGCTAGCAATATGATTTTAATCGCCTTTATTACAATACATGATGGTTTCATCTTCACCCGCCTGCCTCAAGAAAGAGTGCGCACATCCATGAAATGGCCGGCCACCGCCGCCGCCGCCGCCATCGCCGGACTCACCAAATGGGTTCTTCCTCCCGGTCCTTGCCGCCCCTCGAAATTACGATTGGACGTGGAAGCGCAACGCTCGCCCGGCGCGAGCCGATCGGCGTTCATCGCCAGGCACATGGAGCAGCCGGGATCCCGCCACTCGAAACCGGCATCGATAAAAATCCGATCCAACCCTTCCTGTTCGGCCTGGCTTTTCACCAAACCGGAACCTGGCACCACCAGCGCCTGTTTGATGCTAGCCGCCACCTTCCGCCCTCGCGCCACTTGCGCCGCGGCGCGCAAATCCTCGATGCGCGAGTTGGTGCAGGAACCAATGAATATTTTATCCAGCGGTATCTGACTGACCGGCGTCAGGGGCTGTAGCCCCATATAGGCCAACGCGCGCTCCATCGCGCCGCGTTTTACCGGATCGCCCTCCCGTGCCGGATCGGGAACGGCGCCATCCACCGCCACCACCATTTCCGGCGAAGTGCCCCAGGTCACCTGAGGCTTGATCGCGGCGGCGTCCAATGTCACCACGCGATCGAAACGCGCACCGTCGTCGCTAACGAGCGTCCGCCAATAGGCCGCCGCTTGCTCCCATTGCGCGCCCTTCGGCGCCAAATGGCGCCCCTGCAAATAAGCCAAGGTCGTATCGTCCACCGCCACCATCCCGGCGCGGGCGCCGCCTTCGATCGCCATGTTGCACAAGGTCATCCGGCCTTCCACGCTGAGCGCGCGCACCGCCTCGCCGGCGAACTCGATGGCGGCGCCGGTGCCGCCCGCCGTGCCGATATGGCCGATCAGCGCCAGCGCCATATCCTTGGCGGTAACACCGGCGCCGGCCACGCCATCGATCTTAACCAACAGTGTCTTGGATTTTTTCGACACCAGGCACTGGGTGGCCAGCACATGCTCCACCTCGCTGGTTCCAATGCCGAACGCCAGCGCCGCCAACGCGCCATGGGTGCTGGTATGGGAGTCGCCGCACACCACGGTCATCCCCGGCAAGGTCGCGCCCTGCTCTGGCCCGATGACGTGGACAATGCCCTGACGGGGATCGCCCATGCGAAATTCGGTAATGCCAAATTCCGCACAATTACGATCGAGGGTTTCCACCTGAAGACGCGACACCGGGTCCTCGATGCACTGGAACCAACGCTGGTAAATCTTAGCCGCCACCGCGCTCGGCTGAACGTCGGGGTGCGCTGCGGGCAGACCGGTGGTCGGCACATTATGATCGGCTACCGCCAAAACGGTGTCGGCGCGCCATGGCTTGCGCCCGGCCAGCCGCAACCCCTCGAAGGCTTGAGGGCTGGTCACCTCATGCACCAAATGACGGTCGATATACAATAACGCGGTGCCATCGTCTTCCTGACGCACCACATGGCGTTGCCATAGCTTGTCGTAAAGCGTTTGCGCGATCATCGTTATCCAACGGATAAAAGCTTTCAATTATTTCATAATGTTGTCTCGGAGAACAAGGGGATCACAGGCGGGGCAGCCTGAGTTTCCAGAGCAACAGGCCCATGGCCGCCAACGTACACGCCGCGGCAATGGTAAAGGTGATCGCCGGCCCATACGCTTCCCAAGTGTAGCCGCTGTATATACCGCCCAGCGTGCCGCCGACCCCGAAGGATACGCTCGTGTAAATCGCTTGCCCCTTGGCTTGGTGCCGGCCGCGAAAAAAATGGTGGAACACCGAGATGGCGGCGACATGGTACGCGCCGAAGCTAAAGGCGTGCAGCGTCTGCGCAAGAAACAGTACGCTCGGCGACGACACCCCCCAGCCGATCATGAGAAAGCGCAGGGTCGCCAGACCAAAGCTGACGATCAGCACGGCACGCAGCGAGAACAACCGGAATAACCGGCTGGCGGCGAGAAACACGCCGATCTCGCAAATCACGCCCACCGCCCATAGCCATCCGACGGCGCTCTTACTGTAGCCGTGTTCCACGAGGTAGATGGAGTAAAAAGTGTAGTAGGACGCATGCGCCACCGCCATCAAAAAGCAGGCGGCAATCAACACCAACACCTCTGGCCGTTTGATGATGCCCCACATGGGCAGGTGATCGCCATCGTGGGGCATTACGCCCGCCTCCGGCACTAACCGGGAAAACCCCAGAATGCCGACGAGCAAGCCAAGAACAATCCAGCGCACGACGTCGATGGACACCGCGTCCAAAATATAACCAGCGCCGATCACGGCGGCGATGAACCCGACCGAACCCCATAAGCGGATGTAGCCATAGCGGCTAATTGCTTGACCCAAATGGCTCAAGGTGGTTGCTTCCACCAGCGGCAACGAAGCGCTCCAGAAAAAGCTCATCAGCGCCATCACGCCGAATAACCAGGTGAAGCTAGCGCCAAAAAACACGCCGGTGTAGCTAGCGAGACTCACCGCCGCCGCGATCTGAACGATCACCACCCGCTTGCCCAAGTGATCCGCCAGCCAACCCCAGACATTGGGACCAAAAATCCGCATCACTTGCAACAGCGACATCAGCACCCCGATGCGGAACGCATCCAATCCCAAGGACTGGAGATATAGGCTCCAATAGGGCGCCATGACGCCAACAAAGGCGAAATAGAAAAAATAAAAACCGGACAACCGCCAGTACGGTAATCGATCCACTCGGTTACTTCCCTGCTGTTTTTCCCCAAACCGCCACGGATTCAGTCATCCCCGGGAACAGTGGGCACAACGCCGGCGTCAGGCAGACGCTTTCGGCGGCGGCGCGCCACGCTAAGCACACCCGCGAACGCGCGCGTTCGGCCACCCTCCCATCGCGGCCGCATGTTACCGGCGGCGAAACGGCACCCGCGCCGCCGTGCCTCAGCCAGAACATTGGCCGGATCAGCAACCCTATCCGCCACGGAGCCAGCGATTCGGCCAAGACACGCGAGCGGGGGACACCGATGGGAATCGCGCGCCACGCCAACCACCATTGGTTGCGCTGGCGGCACGCGCCATACGGCGGACAGTCCCCGAGCGCCCAAATAACCAACGGGTAGCGTCCACACACTCATGCTATCGATACGATCGGCAGTCGGCCCGCCATTATCGGATTGGCGTTCTGTAGGATGTTTATCGTTGATAGCGCGGCATTGCTGTCACGGCACCGCCTCAAACCAGGCGGCCAGGAATTTCCGGTGTCGGGCAGGTCACGTCGGCATTCTGCGCGCGATGACGCAACGCATGATCGGCCAGCACCAAGGCTAACATCGCTTCGGCGATGGGCGTGGCGCGGATACCGACGCAAGGGTCGTGACGGCCATGCGTTTCCACCGTCACCGGCCCGCCAGCCCGGTTGATCGAGCGGCGCGGCAAACGAATACTCGACGTCGGTTTGACGACGATATTCACCACAATCTCCTGACCGCTGGAAATACCGCCCAGCACACCGCCGGCATGGTTGCTCAGAAAGCCTTCCGGCGTCAGCTCGTCGCCATGCTCGGAGCCTTTTTGCGCGGCGGACGCAAAGCCGGCGCCGATCTCCACGCCTTTAACCGCATTAATACTCATCATGGCGTAGGCGATACCGGCATCCAGCCGGTCATATACTGGCTCGCCCCAACCCGCCGGCGCGCCGGAAGCAATCACGGTGATTTTCGCCCCCACCGAATCGCCGGCGCGGCGCAAATCATCCATATAGGATTCCAGCTGGGCAACCGCGCTAAGATCGGCGGCGAAAAACGGATTCCGCTCCACCGCCGCCCATTCCTTGAATGGTACCGCGATGGGACCGAGTTGCGATAAATACCCGCGAATCGAAACGCCGTAACGCACGGCGAGCCATTTCTTGGCGATCGCCCCCGCCGCCACCCGCGCCGCGGTTTCCCGCGCGCTAGCGCGCCCGCCGCCGCGATAATCGCGGATACCGTATTTCTGCCAATACGTATAGTCGGCATGGCCCGGACGGAAAGTATCGGCGATGTTGCCGTAATCCTGGCTGCGCTGATCCTGGTTGCGAATCAGCAACGCCACCGGCGCGCCGGTGGTCTTACCCTCGAATACGCCGGATAGAATCTCCACGGTGTCCGGTTCGCGCCGCTGGGTCACATGGCGCGAGGTGCCGGGCTTGCGGCGGTCGAGCTCGCGCTGGATATCCGCCGCGCTCAGCACCAGTCCCGGCGGGCAACCGTCCACCACGCAGCCGATCGCCGGGCCGTGGGATTCACCGAACGAAGTCACACAAAATAGTTTGCCGAAGGTATTGCCGGACATGAAGCATTTCTTTTGCCAATGGAAGCGGTGAATTTTAGCATAAGTTATTTTTTCAGCATCGGCAGCCGGTAAAAAGCACCGGCTATCGCTATCCCCTCATCGCACAGCGGACCGCCATGCGATTCCGGGAAATCGGCGCCGCGCCTCCCGCGCGCATCCGCTGACCTGGCGCCCGCCCCCCAACGTGCAATAATGGCAACCCTCTCACGCTGAACCCGGTAAGGAATTAAGGAATTTAAAGAGGGGATATAGCCGCACACCCCGGCAATTCTTCCCAGGGGCGTACACAGGCGGGCGGGAGCCGACCCGGCGCACCGCGATCCCAAGAAAGCGATCCACAATAGCAGCGCCTGCGAGGAAGGACATGGCCAGCGCATCGCGATAGATTGCGTTGAACGCACCAAAATCCACCCGACACGCCAATAACCGGCGCGAAACATAGCCAAGGCGGCCCCGCCCACGCCGGCGTCTTTCTCTTGGCAGCCACCCCACGCAAACAAATACCGGGCAGACAACATGGCGCGGCGCTAACCGGCCACAGCGGATAAAAACCCGGTCACGACGACACTGGAAATCGACGAATGGTATGGTAGCCTACGCGTCGTTACCATGAATCGGCAGGAGCATTCACCCGGATGAACAGCATGCTGCAAAACCAGAAAGTACTGATTATCGGCGGCAACGCCGGTATTGGCCTTGCCGTCGCCAAGGCCGCTAGCGCCGCCGGCGCGGAAGTAATCGTCGCCTCGCGTTCGGCGGCGGCGTTGCCCGCCGATACTCTCGGCGCGCTTTCCCCACGCGCTGTGGACATCACGTCGGACGCGGACATTCAACGGCTCATGACCGAAGTAGGCACATTCGACCATTTGGTCTTTACCGCCAGATCCCGCACCCCGGCCACGCCATTTCTAGCGCTGGACACCGTGGCCGCGCAGCAGGCCTTTGAAACGAAATTTTGGGGGCAATACCGAGTCGTCAAGGCGGCCGTTCCTCGCCTCAATCCCCGCGGCAGCATTACGCTGACTTCTGGAATCGCCAGTCTGCGGCCATTTCCCGGTCTATCGACGATGAGCGCCATCAACGGCGCGACGGAATCACTGTGCAAGGCGCTGGCGGTTGAACTTGCGCCACTGCGCGTCAATACCGTAAGCCCGGGATTCGTTGAAACAACCCATGTACCAATCAGAGAAATGGCGGCGTCGTTGCCGCTGAAATCGCTGGGAACCGCCGAAGCCATTGCGCGCAACTATCTATTTTTGATGAGCGACGCCTATACCACGGGGACGGTGCTTGTCTGCGACGGCGGCGCCATGCTGGTATAACCGCCGACGCGCCGATCCAGGGCCAACGGCAGCCCAACATGCTAGCCGCCATCGGCCGCCGATAACGGCTAATGGCGGGAACCAGCGCTTTACCTTAACAAAGTGGCTTCTGGCCGCGCCGCGGCCAACCGCAAGCTTCCGTGGGGCGCGGCGCGCCCCACGCACAGTCCAGGCCGAGGCTATTCCAGCGCTTTATGCACCATCGCTTTCAGCCCCCGATCCAGTTTTTTGATTGCCGCGTTCTTCCCCTTGATATGATGGCGGCGTTTCAGATAAGCGGCGGTATTATAGGTCAGCCACACTTTACCGTTAGCGCTCTCCCAGGCAAGCGCCTTCAGCGGCAAATCAATACCCACGGTAGGCGCCGCCACCATGAGCGGCGTACCGCCTTTGGGGTTGCCGAAAATCAACACCTGCTCGGGCTGCATGGTCAACCCATCCCGCTTGGCCGCCGCGGCATGGTTAATCCGGGCGAAAATGGTGAACCCCTTCGCCTTGACGACCCGTTCCAGCCGATTTAGCGTTTTCGTCACGGAATAGTGGCTCGGCTGGGTTATGAGTCCGTTACTCCCCGCCAGCGCAGCGAATGAACACGTCATCGCGGCAATCCCTAACAAGATTCTCTTCACGGCTTATCTCCTTTTCAGGTCATTACAACGCGGCATACGCCGCAACTTAACCGGCCCCTCATTCCTCCGCGCGCCAAGCCGTTTCTGCCAAACCACCGGAGCAAACGCCAAGCCGGTCATACGCTAAGACGACACCCTCTCTACCATGCAACAACCGGCCGCCTCCCGTGTTCGTTCGCGGCGGCACGGAACTTACGGCCGTTGCGCCAGCGCCTGATTCAAGTTGAAATACACGTAGCCGCCGTACTGCGCCGGAAAATCCTGGATCGCTATCCAGAAGTCGCCGTTTTTCGGCGTCATCACCATGCTCCACAGATTCGCCACATGGGCCTTGAAGGTTTTGGCGGGAAGTTCCTCGTTAAAGGTATCGTCCCGGTACAGCGCGCAAATCGTCGCCAGAATATTATTGCTCACCGAGGGCTCCCACTTTTCCCGGGTTTTCTCGGTATACGGGTCGTAATGATCGCTCAATATCGTGATGGCGTTCTGGGGCGTGATTTTTCCCCCATATTCCGCCATCAACTGACCGTAACGCTCGAAGCGGCTGGGCGCGGGCACCCACACATTCGCCGGATCGCGCAAACTATGCTGCCACTGTTCGATGGAGCCGACGGCGGTCAATTCATACACTAACTGCTGATCGTCCACCCGGTTATCGCTTTCATAACCATACCACCCCGGATAGCAGTTCGTATGATTGCTGGTAAACAAGGTTTGCGCCCCCGCCGCGGGGTAACGCACGCTCACCTTGTCGGCGGAAGCGTTGACAATGGCCGCGGTCTCGGTATGGGCGTCGCTCACGTGAAATGCAATGCCGGTGCAGTGCGGATAGTTTTCCAAAATAGCGATGGCCTGATCCCGGCTCCGCGCCCCGGTTAACAGCAAACGGGTGAAAATGCCAATGCCGCACCCTTCCATGGTCTCATGAATAAACGCATCATACTGCGTCATCATGGAAACGCCCGCCGTATTGAGCCCGCCATCGATGCCGACCATGCCCGGATGCGTGGTAAACGCATGCCCGAGACCGCCGTCCGGCTCGGCCAGCGCCAAGATCCGGTTTTCCAGGATGTCGGGAAGGTTCAGGTTATCCATATTCTTGCCGAAAACCAACTGATCCCCCGCCACGGCGTCGCCCCACGCGGAAAAACTGCTGCAACCGGCGCTCACCAAGACATAAGAGCCAGGCGCGCCGTCCGGAAACTGGTTTTCCCCGGCGTCCGACCGATACGGGTTGGAATAATGGGGATGGGCGTAGAGGCACCATTGATCGTACATCGTATTCCACAGGACAATCTCGTCCAGTGTCATGGCGTGCCCCTGGGAGACGACGCCGTCCGCAATGCCGCGCATTTCCTCCAGATACTGCGGTGGCATAAAGGGCTCCGCCGCTTGCTTGCCGACGCGCATCTTTTGCTTCGCGTCCTGAACGCTGATCTTGATGGTTTTGGCGATGACCGCGGCGGCGGCGTCGAGCGCCACCGGCACCAGCCCCACGATTTCGGCCGCGAGTAACGCGCCATGCTGAAAACCGAGTTCATAGGGGTTGCCCTTCAGGTGCAAGGTTTTTACCCCTTCGACCACATCGTAAAATCCTTCACCCGCCGTTCTTAAACTTGCTGTCTCCGTCATGGAATGCTCCTTGGCTGTGCGATGAATCAATCGGGGTCAAGCCACCACGCCAACCGCACGTGGCGCAAAACGGGAAGCCGCCAGCCAATACCGCGCCAGCGGTGCGCACGCGCCGGACGCGGCAAAACCCCGGCCCCGGCATTCGAAATCGCCGTATGTCGAGATCAATTAAGCAGCAACACGTAATTTCCCAAGAGTCTGGGAATTTCAACGGATGACGCCGGGACGCGTGCGGGCTGACTTCCGCCCGCAACACCGCGCCATCCAGGACAACTACTGGAAGTTTAGCGCATCATTCGGCAAAGAAAAGCGCGATCCGGTTCGACGCCTGTTCTGCCGCCCACGCCGGATCGCGCCACAAGAAAAATGCCGGGCGTATTGTCGGCCCAGCGCGGTTTGAGGTGGTCCCGAAAATTGGACAGGGAGTTAAGGTGTATTCCGCCGGATAACGAAGGAATACGAGATCACGACACGACGTCGGTTTACAGGAGATTTTAAAGCGAAGGTGGCGCTTGAGGCGCTTCGAGGAGACAAGACGATCCAGGAAATAGCGGCTCGGCACAAGGTGCACCCAAACCAGGTGAGTACGTGGAAGCGCCAGGCGATGGAAGGTCTGGGAGCGATATTTTCGGGTGGTACCGACAAGGCCCGTGTAGATCAC